>Ga0153941_1000116_pt1 | contig 39856 bp, 25 predicted proteins | sample TSNJ025MetaG_FD_104733 | JGI IMG/M metagenome (GOLD analysis project Ga0153941, IMG submission 104733) | Attine ant fungus gardens microbial communities from New Jersey, USA - TSNJ025 MetaG | ecosystem: Host-associated > Fungi > Mycelium > Unclassified | place: USA: New Jersey, Brendan T. Byrne...
CGCTTACGGCGATGATATAGCGGTTGAGATAACCATTAACTCCGTTCGCTGTCATATTTCCCGCATACGGCAACGGCTCCGCAAAAGCATTGAACCGATTGATTATGACTATATAGATTCTGTTCGCAGTATCGGATATAGAATAGCAGTATAGTATACGCCCGTTTACAGAAACGACCCGACATGATTGGGTCGTTTTTTTATGTCCCTAAAAGTGATTACAACTTGACATGAAACTGCGCGGATTCTGACATGAACTTGACTAAAACTTGAAATGATTGCCAGATAAGATTCCCTCAAATAAACCGAAATAGAGGGAATTAACCGCTCAATGCCGCGCTTGTTCCCTCTCAAAAGAGGGGAACAACGTGCGCTGTCGCGGGGCTTTCAGAGTAAATCACATATCACATCGAAGCACAAAGCGAAGCGCCGCAACCCAAAACCGGGCTGCGGTTTTTATTTCCCTGCTTTCGGACAAGCTCCCCGCACTTCGGGTCAAGTTGACCCGAAGTCACGGCGGCAGACCGCGTTGCCGTTCGCCGCCGCTCTCCATTCGATTCACGCAATCCACAAAAATCGAATGGAGGAAATGTTTAATGGCAACTATCAATTTGCGGGATTTTTACCCGTGGTACACGCATGACGAGTTTATGGAAGTTTCCGACGAGATAGCGGCGGAGCTTTTCGCAGACAGGCGGCGCGAAAGGGCATATCAGCGGCGCACATTCTACAATAAGGCGCATTACTCCCTTGACGTTGAGGACGGCATAGAAGCGGCGGCGGTGACTTGTCACTCCGACAACCCGGAAGCGGTTTTTGAAATGATGGACAGGCATTGCCGCCTGTGCTGCGCCCTCAACTCCCTGCCCGAAATACAGGGGCGCAGGGTCGAAGCGCATTTCTTGCTCGGCATGAGCCGAAAAGAAATAGCCGAAGCCGAGGGAGTGAGCGAAAGCTCGGTAAACGAGAGCATTGACCGGGGGCTTCGGACAATGAAAAAAGTTTTTTGAAATATTTTTCAAAATTACCCTGCGAAACGCCCTTAATTTCTCTTGGTTAATGAGGGGAGATATTTTCCCCTCTTAACATAGACGGGGTGAGGAATGAACAAGCCGGGATATTTACTGTCTTATGACAGCCCAAACGAGTACGGCTTGTTTTCCTCCGGGGCTTCGCAGAGCAGAAGCACAGGCAAGGCAAAGGGGCGGCGCGTCAGCGTTGCCCCTTTTGCCGTCCCCCGGCGCACGAAACGGAGGGTTAAATACTCTATGCTTGCACAGGCGCGAATTGATGAAATGAAAAATATTGATATTCGGACGGTAGACAGGGACGCCCTGCCCGATATGAGCAATTTCAAGTTTGACAACACCCTTTCACAAGAAGAACGGGCAAAGCGGATTTATGAAGCGTCAAGCAATCCGTATTTATTCCGGCTCGGTGACACGGTGGTTAAAGTGGAGTTTGCCGAAAACGGCTTGCCCCTGCAAGACTTGATGGGTGCGTTGCTTCTTCGGAAGAAAAGCGGATTGTAAAAGGAACTTCGGGTCAAGTTGACCCGAAGCAGACGGCGAAAAACGGCGCGGGACAAGATTTGCCCGCTCCGTTTTTTGCCGTATCTGATTTGAAAAAACGGCGTAAAAATGCTATAATATAGGTGTAATGAGATAGCGGAAGGAGGACAAATGGCACGAACAGCTAACCGGGGAATGGAAGTTTCCACCCTGTCAAAAACACAGAAATGGAACCTGGCAAAGTATATCAGACTTTCCAAAGAGGATTTGCGGAAAGGTGAAACGGACAGGGACAACAGTTACAGCGTCAAGAACCAATCGCAGTTGTTGGACGAGTTTCAGCTAACCTATGCCGACGAGTTTATGAGCGGCGAAACGTATATTGATGATGGCTGTACGGGAACGGACACAAACCGCGAGGACTTTCAAAGGCTATTAGCCGACATTCACGCGAAGAAAATAAACTGCGTTATCGTTAAGGATTTGTCCCGCCTTGCGCGTAACTACACGGACGCGGGAAGTCTGATTGAAAATCTGTTTGTTCAGATGAATGTAAGGTTTATCAGTTTGGGTGACAATATCGACAGTCACAAGAACCCCGACAGCATAACCAGTATGATTGTACCGATAACAAACGTATTCAACGAAAACTACTGCGCCCAGACCTCAAAGAAGATAAGGCAGGTATTTGACTACAAGCGGCGCAAGGGTGAATACATTGGAGCGTTCGCCCCCTACGGTTACGCGAAAGACCCGGAAGATACCCACTCGCTTATTGTTGACGAGGAAGCCGCCGGGGTGGTAAAGCAGATATTTGAGCTGTTCCTCGGCGGTATGGCAAAAAACGCGATAGCGGTATATCTCAACGACCGCGGCGTTATATCGCCCTCCGACTACAAGCGGCAAAACGGGCTGAAATACAAAAACGCCGCCATAACCGAAACAAGACCGTTATGGACGGGTGTGGGGATTGACGTTATACTGCGGAACCGTATTTATACCGGGGATATGGTACAGGGGAAAACCCGCATGAAAAGCTACAAGATACACATACAGGAAAAGCTGTCCGAAGATGAATGGTTTATTGTGGAGAATACGCACGAAGCTATAATAAGCCGTGAGGACTTCGACAGAGCGCAACAGCTTTTAATGCGGGACACGCGCACAGCACCCAAACAAAAACAGCTTTATCTGTTCAGCGGTTTTCTGAAATGCCCCGACTGCGGACGGGCAATGGTACGGAGTGAGGTCAAAGGGAATGTATATTACCGTTGCTCCACATATTCAAGCCGTTCCAAGAACGCTTGCACAGCCCACGCGATAAAGCACCACAGGTTAGAAACGGCGGTTTTATACGCCATACAGCGACAGGTACACCTTGCCGTTTCGTATTCGGGGCTTGTCACCATGATAAACACAGCGCCCGGACGGAAAAGCCAAGCGGCGCGGCTCAACACCGACATACTCGCCAAAGAAAGAGAGCTTTCCAAAGTCATGCGGTATAAACAATCGTTATATGAGGACTGGAAAGACGGAGTAATCACCCGCGAGGATTTTATGAATATGAGCGCGGACTACGAAGCACAGGCGGGACGGATTAAGACGGCTGTATCTAACCTCAAAGCGGAATTATCCAAAACGGAAAACGGCGTTGACGCTGAAAACCCATTCCTTGCAACTTTCCGCAAGCATGAGAACATAGACGCGCTGACGCGGGAAGTGTTGATTGAGCTTGTAGACCAGATAAAGGTATATGAGGGCGGCGATATTGTTGTTAGTTTCAAGTACAAAGACGATATGCGCCACGTTTGGGAATACATTGAAGTCAACACCGAGGAAAAGCGAAAGGCGGGATAACCGCCCCCGCATTTACTCTCATTGTTTGCAAGTTATCTTAAATTAGGCGGCTCAATAGAAGACTATGTCAAAACATTTAAAAAATGCAGATTAACTATTGTCGACTTGAATGAACCGGTTCCCACTGAGGAACAAGCAGCGATTAGTGCAGATATTGCCTGGATGCAGAAAATACCAATATTTCTTTTTTGGGAATTAATGAATCAGATATAGTGCATTAAACATTTGCAAAACATTTACTATAATATTACCTTGTACATCGTCGTCAGCTTTGATATGATATCATAAACAGGAGAATTATATATGGACAAAATGAAATTTATCAGAGCATTGGAAAATAATTTACTTTCAGAAATTCAAAGTATACCAAAAAGCGATCTGCACAACCACGCAGGACGCGGAGGTAATATTTCATATATTGAAAATATGTTAAATGTCAATATAGCTCCGCTTTCTGAACCTCTTAACTCCTTAAATGAAATGAATGAGTGGTTGAATAATAATATAAAATGCCATTTTCCCGATAAAAACGGTTACATACAAAGGGTAGCCGCCGCATTCGCACAGGCAAAAGCAGACAACATTTCTATACTGGCATTGAGTTATGACATTAGCGAAGTCTACTGGTTAGGCGGTTTAGATATTTTTGTTGCAGTTATGGACGGCATGCACAATGCTTTTACACCGGAAATTAAGTTTTTACCTGATTTATCTTTGTACAACACCGTTGATTTAAATGAACTTGATGCGCTATTCAGTAAAAACTGGTTTAAAGGTATTGATCTATGCAATTATTCAAATACAATGACTATGGACGATATGAGTGCAATGAGCCGTAAAGCACATGAACATGGCTTAATAGTGAAAGCTCATATTGGCGAGTTTGGCGGTGCGGACGATGTTATGCGTTACGCTGAAAAATTAGAGCTTGACCAAATCCAACATGGTATCGCAGCGGCTGAATCTCCCCTGATAATGGAATGGCTTGCAAAACACAAGGTACAGTTAAATGTATGTCCCACAAGCAATATATTATTGAAAAATACAAAAAGTTACGAAACTCACCAAATAAGAAGATTATTTGATTATGGTATTCCTGTTACGATAAATACAGATGATTTATTAATATTCAATGCTACAGCATCGCAAGAGTATTTGAATTTGTATAATGCGGGACTAATGACTGCCGATGAATTAAATACCATTCGCGAGACAGGTTTGTCATCCATATAAGTCAGCATCGCATTTATAGTGAAAGCCATTGTTATACAGGAAGTACAGGCCCTGAGGAGGAAAACAGGATGCACAAAAACATAAAAATCATTCGCGACTATTACGATGCCGGCGTTCAAGGTGAATGGAACCGGATTGCAAACCGACCGGAGTTTCTTTTAACCTGCCGGATGCTCGACCGCTACATTAAGCCGGGAGATAAAGTCTTAGATATTGGCGGCGGACCGGGGCGGTATTCACTTTATCTTGCTCAAAAGGGCTGCGCTGTGACGCTTTTCGATTTGTCAGCGGAAAACACTAAATTTGGGTCGGAGCGCGCTATTGAGCAGGGGCTGTCTTTGCAGACCATCACAGGTGATGCGAGGGAAGCAGACAGTCTGACTAAAGAACAGTTTAATCATGTCCTGCTTATGGGGCCGATGTATCATCTATTGGATGAAAATGACCGTATCAAGGCTGTCAAAGCAGCGTTAAATACATTATTGCCAAACGGCGTTTTGTTTGTATCGTTTATTAATCTGTTTGCCGGCATGATTTACTACATGAAGTATTTGCCTGACTTCCATAATGACAATGAATATGAAATGTATGTTCAAAATGTCATAGACGGGAAAAGTTTTGGCGGTAATGCTTTCACAAAGGCTTTTTTCACAGATCAGAGAGATATTTTGCCTTTCATGGCAAAATTCCCTCTTGAAAAACTGCATTTATTCGGACAAGAGGGCGTAACTTCCCCTTGCGAAAACAACATCATGGGTCAGGATCAAGCAGTAATAGACCTGTGGCTTGATTTTAGCGAAGCTGTTTGGGAGCGAGAAGAATTTTTAAGTTTTTCTGAACATTTGATGTATGTTGGGAGGAAAATTTAATGATAACCAAGAAAACATTTTCCCCCTAACAAACAAAACCCAATTCTCTTAATCAATTACTACATCATAAGTGTTATTCGACTCTCCGTAAAATGTCCAAATATCATCATTCATTAAATGAGAGATGCGGTATAAGTCTACCGGTTCGGGCAGAGTAAAAAACACTTCACTACCGTTATCCTTAGTGGAACATATTATATCAGTGCGGTTTGGGTCTAACCAATAGAACGTACCATTGAGATAGGTTATAAACGCTCCTTCAATATCAGTCAGCTTATAGTGTTGACTTAAATCCGCGTTCACAGTGTTTATCGGGCGAGGGAAAGCACCGGCATTTGTCCAGCCTTCGTAATATATCAATCCGTCGCAGAATGTCGGCAAACTTATACTGTGATAGCGCGTCTCCAATATTTGGCGGTCCGTTCCGTCTAAAGCCATTGATACAAAGCACTTCTGCTTTATATCAACAATTTCCTCCGACTTGTGACCGACGAATATAATTCGGCCATCATACAAGGCTCCAAAGAGTCCATCTTCCTCAAAAGCAATCGGCGCCTCCAAAATTAAGTATTCGCTTCCATCCAAACGTTGCCTGACAACACGGTAATTTTCGACGACATATCGCTTTTCATTCTCTGGTATCGGTTCAAATAAATATGTATAGCCGTCATGCTCACCAATGGGAATAACCGATAAACTGCTCGGCAACTCTGATTCGGATTGATCTTCGATTACAGGCGTTGGAGAATCAACAGTTACTGACGGATTAACTGTGGGGTCAGGGTTAGTTTGTTCTTCGTTAACATTCTTATCTAAACAACCGCATAATGCGAAAAGTAATATTGCTGGTATGATTAAATATACTGGCAGCTTCTGTTTGAATATTCTCAAGATACATTCCTCCATAAATACACCTAATATAAATTCTCAAATCCACACCGTCAAAACCTCGACAGCGCAGATAACTAAAACTAACAGATATAATAATACCACAAAAACCCCGCAAATTCATCCATTCGGCAAAAAAATAAATTGCCCCTCAAAGAATTTAAATCACATCTCCTTCTGTTATTCCGTTTTCATTAAATACATCCACCCTCACATAAACAGGCTGCCCCTTCACAAGTGCACCTATTTTCTTAGCGCACGCACGAAACACCATGCAGCTGTGATAAAGCTTATCCTGCGCATATCCCCATAGTATGTTGACACCGTTCACTCCCTCTGCCTTCCTGTTTTCCGTAAGAAAGCAGCATCCAATCCGGTTTCTCAAACGCAGGCTTCTCCATACCTATGGGCCAGTCTCCGTACCGCTGGTCACAATACAGTTCGCCATATAATGAAGAAACCTTATATGGAGATGACCAGTGCAGTCAAATCTGATATTCGCAATCCGCATGTTCAGTTTCGCTGATCTTGACTCCTTGCTCATAACCTCATTGAGGCTTGATGAAATTAACCTGGAAAATCTTCCCCAACATTAAGCAAAATGATGTGTTCCGCACCCGATATTCTGTGTTACCCCATTCCATACTACATCTGCCATAGTATTGGCCGGTATCGTTACAGTCAGGTTTCCGTCCTTATCCCACCTTACTGCCGCCTCGCCATAGATACTTTTATAAACTGCCTCCGCATAAGTGAAACTTCCGCCAGGCATAGGTTCTATGTGAAAATGATTTTCTCCATCTACCTGGATACCTCCTGCTGTGCTAAACAGCCATTCACAGACAGATCCCGGTGAATAATGATTATGGCTGGCTTCTCCATCCCAATTCTCCCAGACAGTAGTCGCTCCTGCTTTGACTTCTGCAAGCCAGCCTGGCATTTCCTCATTTTCCAGCATCTTATATGCAAGATCTGTTCTTCCCATTTTGGTCAGCTCCGGGAGCAAAAACGCTGTGGACAAGAATCCGGTACCTACTCTATACCCATAATTTTCTACTGCCTTTACAAGCCGGTTCTGTAATTGCTGCTTCAAATCTGCCGGAACACTTTTGTCGGTTCTGCTGCCGAATTCCTCTCCGGTGATGTGATCTGCCAGTCCCAGGGCCAGCGGACGTACCAGCTTTGCCTGTCTGTCTGTATCAGGTGCTCCTGATTTTAAACACATCCAGAGATATGCTTTCTTAGCGCCGTCGCTGTACTCTCTGTATAACGCCTCATCCTCTTTCTCTCCCAGAAGTGCTGCTGTTTCTGCCATTATTGCCATGGAATAATGCATATAGGCTGTACATTCTTCCGGATGCCTGGGCATACTGGCGGCAGATACCGGTTCATTGAATTCTCTGGGTTCCAGCCATTCACCAAGCTGAACGCCTTTCACATACATATACTTCCGACAGGGATTATCACGCTGTTGCTCCTTATCTTCAGGACCTGCATTATTAATCATAAAACCTGCACATCCCTTCATCATGGAATAACACTCTTTCAGGATTCTTTCATCTCTATAACATTGATAATAGCGGTATGGAATCAGAATCCCTGCATCAAGCCATCCCACAGAAGCGCCTGTTCCCTGATATAACATTTCCATTCCTGCATAGGGAATTACTGCCGGAATACTGCCATTCTCGTACTGACTGTCTTTCATATCATACAGCCATTTGCGAAAAAATGCTGCCGTATCATAAAAATAAGCTGCAGTTCGGAAAAATATCTGGGCATCACCCGTCCAGCCCAGACGTTCCCTTGTGGGACAGTCTGTAGGGATATCCAGGTAATTACCTTTCATACTCCATAGGGTATTCCTGTAAAATTGATTCACATCCTTATGAGAGCATGAGAAGCTGCCGGTGGGCTCCATATCAGAATAGACTGCCACCCCATGAAAATCTTCCGGCTTTATCTCGCCTTCCATGAAAACTTCCGCATATCGGAAACCAAAGAGCGCATATTTGGTACGGTAATGATCTTCTCCTCCGCTCAAGATTAGTTCCACCTCCTGTTTGGGAGTAAGTACCAGATCTTCCTCTATCTCATCATACTTTCCTGTCATGGTTTTGAACTGATTGGCTAAATTAAAGTTACGGACCGGTTTTTGCGTCTGAATATTTTTTAGTGTCAATTCACCTTTTTCATCCAGTATTTCTCCCATGCGCAACACCACATGCTGCCCTTCCTCTCCTTTTATACGGATGTCTATAAATCCTGCCAGATTCTGTCCAAAATCCAACACTTTCTTACCACTTGGCGTAATGATCAGCTTTCCGGAAAAGCATTCCTTCTCCCTGACCGGCACATTATTAGATGCTGTAGGAATTATTTCTTCTTTACTTGTTTTGGCCGTTCCGGTATAGGAAGGTTTTCTATTATAATCTACCAGCTCTCCTTCCTTTAAATCAGAAAAACGATAAGGTCCGTCATTGGACCAGGAAAAGCTCTCATCACTTATCACTACTTGCCTTGAACCATCCTGCATATACATTTCCAGCTGGCAGATTATTTTTGTCTGCTTTCCATATACCTGTGTTTGACTAAAGGCATTCAAAGATCCCCGATACCATCCATCTGCCAGTTCCAACTCCAGGGTATTATCCTCACCTGCCTGAATCTGATTGGTAATATCATAGGTTTGATAATAGATACGTTTCCGGTAATCCGTGCATTCCGGCGTAAAGCAGTCCTCTCCCACCTTTCTTCCATTCAGGCTGGCTTCATAAATACCGCATGCGCTTATGTACAGCCGCGCGCTTATACACAACTTTGACACACAAAAAAACTTACGGAAGCAATCCACAGGATACCGCACATCCTTCTGTGGCTCATAATCGCCGCTAATCCATTCGGCTTCCCAATCAGTGTCCTTCAATAATCCCATTTCAAAGAAGCTTTCTGCAAACTCACCTTCCTGCTCCTCTTTATCCCAAACTTTTACCTTCCAGGTAATCCGTTCCCTGCTCTTAAGCTCCGGACCTTCATAAACTATATGAGTCATTCGCCCAGATTCCACTTTCCCACTGTCCCAGACAATTACTCCATCCTTACAGGCAATAATCTGATAGGCAGATTGCCTGTCTCCTGCCTTATCACTGTCACAATTCCAGTAAAATCTGGGATGCCTGATATCAATACCTACAGGCTCATATAAATATTCCGTTTTAAGTCGTATCGTTTTCATATTATTCCCTCACATCAGGCAAGCTCCACTTCACCAGAGTCAGCTCCCCTAAGAACGCAGCCTACGACTTCCACCGTATAGCGCTCAAGCAATTTATTGCATAATTATTGTGTTATTACAACCGGTTCACGCTCTTCAAAATAGCTCTGTCATTCTAAAGCTTATGGATTGTATTATTCGGTATAAATTTCTCTCAGCCGTGCAGTTTTATCGGTAGTAAGCAGCAATGCATCGGATAAATACTCATCCAGAGAACCGTATTCACTGTTAATGAATTCATATATTCTTTCCATATAGACCAAATCGACATCCATCATAAACCTGATTCCCTCAATAACCTCCGGATTGTCCGTTTGCTCCATAACTTCACACATCTTAGCTTTGTTGACCTTTGCAAAGAATTTGTTGGATAACAGATAATCTTCAAGACATTTATCCCAACTGACACCAAGCGAACTTAAAATAAGAGCTGCTGCAACACCTGTTCTATCTTTACCGCCGACACAATGGAAAAATGTACAGCCACCGTCATCAATCAGTAGCATATCAAAAAGCTGGCGCAGCATGCTCTGACTGCGTGTGCTATTGATTATAGTTACATAGGAATTGTTAAAATAATCTATAATCGATTCTACCGTACCTCCAAGCGCATAAAAAGAATAAATTAACTTATTTGCTTCTTCATCACGTGCTCTATGTAAAGCCATCATATTCTTCTGTTCTTCTTCATTGGTTTTTTTATGTATAGCCATCCTGAGCGTCTTCTGCGCTATTTCCTTCAGACCGTCTGAACCTCCTAATAAATCCATGTTGACATAATGGGTACCAGGTACACTGTGAAGTGATGGGCCTCCTTTCATTTCCTGTACCGTCCTAAAATCTACAATTCGTTTTAAATTATATTTATCCAGTAATATCCGTATATCTTCATCCTGAAAACCAATCGTTTGCCCGCTTCTTATTAATTTTTCTTTCATCACTGTTCTGCCGTCATCCGTTGTATAGCCGCCAAAATGCCTTGTATTATAATTTCCAGGTATTTCCACTACATTAGGCAGATTATCATTATTATTTTTCATATCTCTCATGTTGTACCTAACCCTTAACTGCACCTGCCATTGTTCCGGTCTCCAGTTTTTTCTGGAAAAATGGCATAGCCAGCAGAATGGGAACCGAAGCGGCAATGATAACCGCATATTGTATGAGGTAGCGGCTGTAATCCGGATTCGCGTTCTTCAGGAGTCCCTCGTTATCCGACACAAGCTGCCTTATCCACAATTGCAGCGGCCATAGCTCGCGCTTGTTAGGTATGTAAATTGAGGCATTAAACCATGAATTCCACTGTAAAACCACCGAGTTAAGAATAACCACAGTTGTCATACTTTTGCATTGAGGCAGCATAACACGAAAAACAACCCGCAGATGCCCGGCACCGTCAATCCGCGCTGCCTCAACAGTGGATTCAGGAACCGATCTGAACGCGTTCATCATCATTATTACAAAAAACGCGTTGGTTGATCCGGGAATGATAAGTGCCCACCGTGTTCCCACCATTCCGATTGACCTGATAACCATATAAGTTGGAATAAGACCTCCGCCAAAGAGCATGGTAAAGGTAATAAACAGTGTAAAGAGTTTCTTCATCTTAGACTGGCGGCTAAGCACATATCCGGCAGTGGTATTAATTAGCAGACCCACCAGGGTGGCGCCAACAACATATATGATTGTATTGACGTATCCCATAATAATACTCGAATCACTAAATGCCAGACGGTAACCATCAAGGGTTATGCCGCCTATCGGCTTGAGTAAAAGCCCCTCATGGGCCAACAACGATTTACCGTCAGATATTGAAGCCATAAGTACATGCCACAAAGGGATAAAACATACAAACATAACGATAACCAGGAACACAATGATAAGTATGTCCGCAATAACACCTGATACAGTTGGATTTTCCACCATGCCTTCTTTTTGTTTTTTAAAATTATTTGCCATAAACAGCCTCCTTAAAACAGTGATTGATTCGTCGCTTTTTTATTAAGCCAATTTGAAATAAACAACAGTATCGTCCCCACAACCGACTGAAACAACCCGGAGGCGGCTGATAAGCCGTAATTTGGCGTTCCGCCGAAGGCCATGCGGTAAGTATAGGTTGACAACACATCTGCCGTTTCATAGGTTGTCGGCATGTACATCAACAGGATTTTATCGAAACCGGTGACAAACACAAGTCCGATCTTCAGGGTAAACATCATTACAATAATGGGTAGAATGCCAGGAAGTGTTATGCTGACAAGACGCCTCCATCTGCCCGCGCCGTCAATCGCCGCCGCCTCATGCAGATCACCGCTTACGGTGGAGATTGATGCAACATAGATCTTTGAGCCAAATCCGGCTCCTACCCAAATATCTATACATAAATTAATAATCCAAAAAACAGGTATGTTGGAATTAGCCAGCCAGTTTTGTTTTTCTAAACCCAAAAAGCTTAAAAGCAAGGTAATGGCACCGTCTTTAGCCAGGAATTCTTTAGCCAGCTGAGCAACTACCATAGCCGCTACAAAATATGGTATGTAGGAAAATACAGAAGCAACACGCCTGAATTTTACCACTTTTGTTTCAGATAATATAAGAGCAAGTACAATCGGGCATATAAACCCGATTGTAAGATTTAGTACAGCCATCGCGATAGTATTGCGCATCACCAGGCTAAATGTTTCACCGCTGAATAATTCCATAAAATTTTTAAAGCCAACCCATTCACTGCCAAAGAATCCTTTAGAAACCTTGAAATCTTCAAAAGCCATTATTATACCGAACATCGGCAGGTAATGAAAAACAATGAAATACACGGCAGCGGGAATAAATATAATATACAGAACCCAATTCCGTTTTATATCCTTCTTCCATGATACCTTGTCAAATTCAGGTTCCCGTTGTCTTCGTTTTTTGACTGCCTTGACAGCTGTACTCATAATTTTCCTCCTATTTTAACTGATCCAAAAGATCCTGATAAATTTTAGTAACTACCTCCGGCTCGTATTTATTTATCGCGCCTACATAATTCTGCCAATCGGAGTCGTTGAAGGGATCCTTTGTTCCTTTTATAAAATCCGGTATGTTTTTGGAATTATACTCCATAACATTACTCTGAACCTTTGAGATTAGTTGCGCATCCTCGGACGATACCTGGCTGGTAAAGGAAGCAGCGAGGTTTCCGGTATTCAGATACCATGTCCATTGCTTGATATTATTTACATAGGACTCAGGATTCATTTTGGCTTCAAGGCTATTCGCAGCAAGACTTGGTAACCTTCCCGGGCGTATGGCATTTCCAAGGGAGCCTCCTTCGTATTTAACGGCGTCCACCTGCTCATATTTCACACCTTCACTGGTTTCTACTTCATAATACGCGCCTTCGATCAGGTCATACCTTTCATATAACTCGCTGTTAACTACCTCGTTCTGCTCCTTGTTCAGTCCAAATTGACTAATTACACTGCCTTCAGTTGAATACATATAATCCAACATGGTAAATAGTGCTTCCAGGTTCTTATCCTTTGCTTTGTCGGTTATAAAATAGGCTGTAGTTTCCAGTGAACCCTGGAACATCATATAAGGTTCTTTATTCTGCTGGGCTTCCGTACCGTAAATATCGTTTATCGGCTGCCTTGCATTAAAAACAACAATGCCGTCAAGCAATCCTTCTCCGCTATCCAACCTGCCTTCAATCAACGGAACCATACCGTACCAAAGACCTACCTTGCCTTGGCGGATCTTAGCCTCATCCACACTAAAGAACAAATCCGACGCATGCTCCGGGAAAGCTGTGTCAATCCAGCCATTAGCATACCAAGTATTCATGCATTGCAGATAAACCCTGAAATCATCTGAGATATACCCGTATTGTATCTTGTTCTCCGGAGTCTTATACCATCCGGTGCCTCCTCCACCGAAAGCACTGACTAAGTCGCCAAAGTTGTTATAACCTTGGTATTGCAGACCCATGCAATAACCATCGGTAATATTTTGATCCTCAATAGCCCGGGCAAAAATTTCAAGCATCCATTCCCAATCGCTTATATAGATCGGATCAGGGCCGCCGCTGGGGAATACTACGTTATCCTCCCAACTGTCCATATTTGCGCTTCCATCCTCATTTGTCAAAGCATAAGCGCCGCTGAAAGCTGAACCATCAATAGGATTAACACCATATTTAATAATCCAGTCCCTGCGGTAGCTAAATCCGCACCAGCTATCCTCAACCTGGTCATGATATGAATATAGCTGAATATACTTCGCTTCGCCATCCACTGCGTTGGTTGCCGTTTTCGCCAAGTGAGGATTCGCCTCTAAAAATGCCATATAATTTGGCATATAGTTCTCTATATAATATGTTATATCCAAAGCTATGCCTTCCTCATACAACTCCGTTACTGGAGCGGACGATACGACTTGCATCATTTCCGGATAATCACCTGTCGCCAGTAATGTATTATAATTATCCGTTTCAGATCCAGCTATGGGAACTATAAAATCCAGGTTAATCTTAACGTCGTTTCCTTTGTCATCGGTTCCCCAAGTCTTTGAGGTAATATACTGGACGCTTGGATTTTCTTTGTAATCAGCATAGTAGGATGAATCCTCACCGACAAATATCCAAACAGAAAAGTCCTCGGTGATTATTTCCTTTGGCGTAATATCTTCTGTTTGCTGTGCCTGTTCACCTTCCTGTGTCTGGGTGGGCTGCTCACTTTGCTCGTTTGCACATCCGGACAGAAAGGCGCTTAGCATTATCGCAGAGATTAAGAATGTTAATAATTTTTTTGTTTTCATTAATTTTCCTCCAATATTCTTTTACTTTATTAAAATCCCATCAAGCGCGGAATCCGGTGAACCTCCGGCTCCGGCAGCGTCCGTTTTCCGTCTGCAATTTTATAAATCTCACCGTTCACCTTACGTACTTCATCAACAAATCCATCATAAGGCTTATGACAAACGTCCACCATGCCGATTTGCATATTTTCACCGTCAAACCGTCCCAGGGCGGCTTGGTCATTTAAAACAAAATAATGCGCTCCTACAAAATACGGACTGTCACAACCCTTTTCATAGTACATCCTGTAAGCCATACCTCTGTCCTTCTGGGTGGCTACGCTGCAGATTCCGGCAGACATCATTCCAACATCAATGGCACCAAAATGGAATTCTCCGATTATAACCGGCTTGCCTGTCAACTCCCCTGCCTGCTGAACCTCTTCATAGGGGGATTCCTGATATCCATTTAGCGAGAATACATCAAAATACTCATATCCTTCAAGTAATATGGGGTCGGTCAGCATTGAATACCGCATTCCCAGATTCATATGATCCGGATCGATGGCTTTGCATGCAAGGCTTGGAACAGATACATAACGGCGTATCATCTTTTTGCTGAACTCCCTGGCATCATCCTTGGCCTCATCGCTTAAGGCTGCAATCGACATTTGGGGAGTAAGCAGGGCGTCAAAGGAATAATAATCCATTTTCCAGGCACTGTTCAGTCCTTTAATATCACCGTATTTTTTCCTCAAATCCTCTATAAACAGCTGCTTGCAGGCGGAATTTTCAGGATTCTCCAATACCTTTTCCGCAATCAGCAAACCATTTACAAAGGCCCATTCCGGCTCGTTTCGAAGAAAGTACCCAATCATATAAGGATCTTTCTTAAATTCATTAAGCTGTCTGGCAAATACCTTGGCATTTTCCTCATACTCATCATCAAAAACATCAGGGAAGTCTCGGAATATCCTCTTTTTTGTTGACGGAAAATCTTTCAAAGGCCAAACGTAAGGCAGCCTGGCCTTTTGAACAAACTCCCGGTCGCTCCAATTTCCTATGGTATTATAGTGCCAGTCAATGAGACGGTTTTTAGTAAGCCTTGTCCATTCATTCTTCCAATCCTCACCAAAGGTTCGTATAAGGTTCGCAATGGAAAAGCAGACACAATCACCTGCAAATCCTGAGTGCATATCATCTTCGTTATAAGCATCGGAAAACTTATCCTTATCCGGAAGCTCGTCATGAAGCTCTTTCATACCCGTAATATATCCCATATCTCCGGGAATACAGCAGTCAAGCCCTGTTGAGATAAAGCGGTATCCCTCCGGATCGGCAAGGAACCAGCGTTTTCCGTCAAAATGAGTGCGGAAGAAGCCTGTGCTCTCCCATTTAACAGATAAATCTCCGCCATATTGGCTCCAACCTTTATAGGTACATCCCTCACCATATTTTTCTAATTCACCGATAAGCCTTGCAATCATAGCCTCCTCGGAAAGTGTTTTTCCGTTCCAATCACGGGTTTTTAACTGCCCAAGCTTATCAATAATCGGTTCATGGTTAATTATGTAATCCGGCTCTTCCTGCGTTAAATAAATATCATGGAGAATCATCCGTTGCGGCTTGTGACACTTTTTGGTGGTTATTACAAAGCTTTTAACCTGATTCAGCGCAACACCCCGTCCCAACACAATTTCCTTAAGCCTTCCAGGAGTGCGCGGCATAAACATTTTGTTAGAATCCAGGGCATCCATGGGAAAAGTAATTTTTGTACGAATTCCGGGTATAACTCCCACATTTACCATTGTATAAGGTGATTCCATGGTTTCGCCGCTCAAGAAAAGCCATACGAAGGCGAGATTGAAATTCTCCAGACCGGTTACCTCCATCACCAAATACGCCGCATCATTCCAATTAACGCCTCCCAGCTCCCAGGCAGCTCCACTAAGCACCATACTTCCATTATTTTCGGGCCAGGTTATCAGCCATCCTGATTCACATGGTTTTACTTCTACATTATCTGAGATGGTAAACTTATCAAGACTGCCTGCATTCATTAATTTCCCTCCTACTCCAACTGTTCCAAAAGATTCTGATAAATTTTTGTAACTTCCTCCGGTTCGTATTTATTTATCGCATCTACATAGTTCTGCCAATCGGAGTCGCTGTAAGGATCCTTGACTCCCTTTATGAAGTCCGGTATGTTTTTGGCATTATATTCCATAACATTATTCTGGGTCTTTGATATTAGCTGCGCTTCCTCGGACGTTACCTGGCTGGTAAATGAACCGGAAAGTCTTCCGGTATCTATATACCATGTCCATTGCTTGATATTGTTTACATACGAATCCGGTCTGGGGTTGACTTCAAGACTTGTAACATTAAGACCGGGGATTCTTTGCGGACGCAGAGCGTTTGTAAGGTCACCGCCTTCATTTTTTACCTTATCAATAAATGCATACTTCACGCCTTCATCGGTATCCATTTCATAAAATGTGCCATCGGTAATGTCATATCTTGTATATATATCACTTTGAATCTGCTCAGCCTGTTCCACATTCAGTCCGAATTGTTTAATCATACTGCCTTCGGGTGAATACAAATAATCCATCATGGTAAAAAATGCTTCCAGATTTTTATCTTTTGCTTTATCGGTTATTACATAAGCTGTAGATTCCATAGAGGCCTGGAACATCATGTAAGGCTCCTTGTTCTGCTGGTCTTCCGCACCGTAAATATCGTTTATCGGCTGCCTCGCGTTAAAAACCACAATACCGTCCAGCAACCCTTCACCGTCATCCAGCCTGCCTTCAATTAATGGCACCATACCATACCAGAGACCTACCTTGCCCTGGCGAACTGTGGCTTCATCCACACTAAAGAACAAATCTGATGAATGTTCCGGAAAAGCCGTATCAATCCAGTTATTAGCGTACCAGGTATTCATACATTGCAGATATACCCTGAAATTATCTGTGGTATACCCGAATTGTATCTCATCCGCCGGTGTTTTGTTCCAGGTGGTGCCTCCGCCGAAAGCGTTAACCAGGTCGCCGGTATTATGATAGCTCTGGTATGGCAGACTCATACAATAACCATCGGTAATATTTTGATCCTCAATAGCTCGTGCAAAAATTTCAAGCATCCATTCCCAATCGCTTATATAAACGGGATCGGAACCGCCACTGGGGAAAACTACGTTATCCTCCCAACTATCTATATTAACGCTTCCATCCTCGTTTGTTTCAATATAAGAGCCGCTGAAAGCTGAACCGTCAATGGGGTTGACACCGTATTTAATTATCCAGTCCCTGCGGTAACTGTAACCGCACCAGCTTTCTTCCGGCTGATCCTTATATTCATATAGCTGAATGTATTTTTTTTCACCGTCCACAATGTTGGCAGCTGTTTTCGCCAAGTGTGGGTTCGCCTCCAGAAACGCCAGATAATTTGGCATATAGTTTTCAACATAATATGTTATATCTAAAGCTATGCCTTCTTCATACAACTCCGTTACAGGAGCGGACGCTACGACTTGCATTATTTCCGGATAATCCCCTGTCGCCAGTAATGTATTATAATTATCAGTTTCTGAACCAGCTATTGGAACTATAAAATCTAAGTCTATCTTAACGTCGGCTCCTTTATCATCGGCTCCCCAGGTTCTAGACGTAATATACTGGATGCCTGGATTTTCTTTATAAGAAGCATAGTAAGACGAATCTATGCCTACATATATCCAAATAGAAAAATCTTCGGTGACAATCTCCCTTGGTATATTGTCTTCTGTTTGTTGTGTCTGTTCACTTTGCTGTATCTGGGTGGTTTGCTCACTTGGTTCATTTGCGCATCCGGACAGAGAAGCGCATAACATTACTACTGAGATTAAGGTTGAAAAAGTGCATTTCATCCTATTGAATTTGAGTCCGTTTTTCTTTTTCATTAAAATTTCCTCCTGTTAAAATAGGGTTTTCAGTAATTCTTTTTTTCCTATCATTATTCTTTCATAAAACTCCTCCCGATTTCCATTAAATTTTATACAGAGTATACAAAATAATGAAGGTCATGTATATTACAGGAATTGTTTTTTTGGTATATAAATGGCTTCTTCTATCTTTTATATACAAAAATCTATCAGTTTGTTTTTGTTTCTGTAGCTTTGTGGAGTAAGTCCCTTGTATTTTTTAAACACCTTGCCAAAGTGACTTTGAGAGGAAAAACACATATATTCCGCAATAACCGAAATCGGCTCGTTGGAAAATTTGAGCATATTGGCTGCTGCTTCCACACGTTTTAGCTGAGCGTATTGTTGAATCCCCATACCTTCAAGCTCCGAAAAACGTTTCATTAAATAAAACTTGTTAACACCAACCTCATTAGCTACATCATCAACCGTAAAGTGTTTATTCAAATGCTTATAGATAAAGTTTTTACTGCTCTCCACATAGGATAATTCACTGCGTTCCTCCTTTTTTCGTTTTACCATTTCTGCATAATCTACTGAAACATCAATAATCAGTTTATGGTATTCATGGATTTCTTTGCAAGTCTCCAGCCGTTGCAGGTAAAGATCGCTCATTAAATATGCGGTCATTGGGTCAAGCCCACCGCTAATAGCTGCTCTTGAAGCTAAAACTATGGTACTGCAGGTAAGATACTCGTGTTGTTTCAGCGTGCTTTTTGCCAGTCTGCCCACATTCTCCTCCGAGAAAGAAGGCATCCCCATACCAGTTCCGATAAGCTCTGGTTTACCGTCAAGAATAGGCTGCATCCCTTTCATCTCATCGTTAAAGTTATATCTGGGCATCTCACGCTCAACCTCTACGTATTCCAGCATATAATTCTGGTATTCGTTGTTTTTGCTTCCCGTTTCTGTCGGCATATAACATCCGTTTGACATGATTTCATATTCGGTTACCTCCTTGCCGTGTACTATAAAATAAACCATAGCCAGAACCGCGCTTACTTCGTTTACTGTTTTTCTCGTAATATGAAAACTATCCATGCAGACCTTATGCCTGTGGGCATAGTATTTTAGATGGACTTTATCGATTTTTGAGCCTGTCACCGGCCCGAGTATAATATTTCGGCCGCTTAGGTCCTTCAGTGCTCCATAATAGAAATCACTTTCATACTCTATAAATGGTAAAGTGTTCTGTAATAGCTTTGCCAGTATTTTACCGCGCAAATCCAAGTCACATTCTATAGGATCATTAGCCGATTCATAACCTTTGCGAAATATCACTATTTCTCCTGTATTATCAAAACAGCGCACGGGTATATGAGTTATCCCGTACATTTTCTCCAGAATAAAAGTTTCTTTTTCCATAGACAATTATCCCTCCGCTTGCTATACATCCTTTTTTATTTTCTCCAAATCATAAAAATGTACTGTAATCAGCATCAATACGCAGAGCACTGCGGGTATCCACGAGTACAGTGCTATGATAGTATTCAGCGCTGCTGCCGGCTGCCGGGAATCCAGATTTACATATCCTGCCAGACTCATTAAACCACCAATCATCACTGAGGCCAATCCTGCGCCAACCTTTGCGTAAAGTCCATTAACGGCTGAGGATAGTCCCTCTACGCGTTTTCCGAATTTTCGTTCCCCATAATCAATGCTTTGCAAAACAAAATATCCCTGCATCATTGTAAGGGTGGATAATCCGGTATTGGCAAGCAGCTGGCTGATAACCAACAACGGAACATTGGTGAGATCAATCAGTTTTAACAGGTTTCCCACCACCCCCAGGATAAGACCGATGCGCACAAAGTTCATGCCGCCAATAGTGCGGATGGCAACCGGAAACAACAATAGCACCAGGGGCGTAATCAAACCAATCATACTAACATAGGACATCAATCCCAAGTCTTTAATAATATAAGTGAAATAATAGGTTGCCACAATGGTTGAAGTTGTCTGTGTCAGATTACACAATAGTGCTGCAGGTGCTAAAACAAAGACATACTTATTCCGAAAAATAAGGCTTAGTCCTTCCTTCACACGCATCACCTGATTATTCGCTGATGTGCTCCGGGTTGGTTTTTCTTTGATATTGATAAAGCGCAGCATTCCGATTACACACATGGGCAAGGCATAAGCCAGCGCAATCTTCTGCCATCCGCCGGTCTGTGTACCCCAGGTTGCCATTAACTGCGGAAGAATCACACTGCCAATGGTACATATGAGCATTACCAACACACCGGATACTGAGGTTACCTTTGCACGCTGGTGGTCACTTTGAACTGCTCGCCCAAGGTATGCGACTTCCCCACCACCAAGCAGTGTGGCAAATATGCCGTTCCCCAGAGAATAGAAGGCAAACACATAGATGATTTTACCTGCCATACCAAAATCCGGTGTTGAGAATAGCAGTACAATACATGCCCACATGGGAATCAGGAAGAGTTCATACGGTCTGCCTTTGCCCAGACGGGTATGGGTCTTATCCACCAAAAACCCCACAACCAAGCCAATGGCTGCATCAAGCAATTTGACTAAAAGCAGCAGCGCACCCACCAGACCTGTATCCAGTCCAACCACATCTGTGGCATAAAAGGTAAACTGCATCATCAGCAGCCCGCTCATCCCCACTGATATGGATTTTGAGGCCCACAGCGGAATGAAGCCAAAAGGCAGCTTCTCATTATTTTTTACAGGATTCATCGTTTGCTCTTTCATCCGGCTATACCTTCCTCACTTCTAGAATAACTTCCTTTGCATCTTCCACATCAAGAAGCGCATAAAGAACCACACTGAGAACCGTATGGCCGTGTATACCTCCTCTTTGCTCCTTTTCTCTAATCCTAACAAGCACAAGAGTCTGTTGCAGTATAAAAATACGACAATATGAAAAATAGCATGACTCTATCACGACTTTTGCGCATTCAACCCTCAGTTACTTACAGCTTACCCAGCTTATCATATAATTCCTGTAGCATTGTATTCAGCTTCACTGCATCCGGCACCCGTGTAATCAGTGCCATTCCCAGCAATTCCGACAAGGGTGTATCAACTATAAATGCAATGTTCTCATTGGTCTCGGGGTTCAGCATGCCTCCCGTATAGGCATCCACCAGCTTCACCGCCTCCGGATTAGCCAGAATCTCCCCAACTGTGCTGTCTCCGCTCAGGACATACTCATTTGTTCCATTCACCTGAAGGGAGGCTTCACCGATGATATGCGCTGAAGAGGTTCCGATATACAGCTTGATTTTACCCACAGGCATAATCCACTTTCCCTTATTGTCATCAAAATACCTAAGGCTCTCCTCCCGGATCTCCACATTAACCAGACGGCTTTCTCCCGGTTTCAGGATTACTTTTGAAAAGCCCACCAGCTCTTTGACAGGACGCAATATATGCGGACATTCCTCGGCTGCATAGATCTGAACCACTTCACTTCCGGTTCTGTTTCCCGTATTTTTTACCAACACCGGTATGGAAATCTGCTCTTCACTCTCTGCCTTTCGTGTAAATTCTGTTTTCTGGATACTAAGTCCAAAGTCCGTATAGGACAGTCCGTAACCAAAGGGGAAAAGCACATCCACCTTTTTCTTCTCATAAAACCGATACCCTACAAAGATACCTTCTCCATAATATACATCCTTTGTCTCTCCCGGAAAATAAGGATAAGATGGGGTATCCTCGTAGCGGACCGGCATGGTCACCGGAAGTTTTCCTCCGGGATAATCCTCCCCGGCAAGCAGTCTTGCGGATGCCACACCCCCCATGCATCCCGGCACGAACACCACAAGAATCGCATCTGCGTAATCAATCCACTCACACATATCTATGGGACCGGCAATATTGAGGATGACAACTGTCTGTTTTCCCTTCTCCTTTGCACTGCGCAGAACAGAAACAATCTTTTCCTGGTCCGGTTTCTCAATATTCATTTCACTGCGGTCAATATTCTCACCGCCTACCGCGGCGGCTGTATATATAACCACATCCGCTTCATCCATCTGTTCAAATGCGGTAAACTTGAACCTTTTACAGCACTCATCATAGACATTACTGTGCAGATTTGTGATTACCGCAGTAGAACCGGTTCCGCATTCAAACATCTCCTTGCTTCGTCTGCCATAGAATACCGGCTTCTTATCTGAAGATAAAGGCAGCACATTTCCATCATTTTTAAGCAGTACACTTCCCTCAGCTATGCTTTGGCAAGCCGCCTTTAACAGGGCCTCCTGGTCATAGTCAAAGGGGATATTACGCCGTTCTTCACGAAGCGTCACGATTAGATTAAGAATTCTCTCCACACTTTTATCAAGTACTTCCCTATCCAATTGGCCGGCTTCCAGGCTTTCCCTGCATCCACTCATGTCATTGGGGCCACAAAGAATCAGATCCATGCCTGCCGCAAGGGATTTGTCCTTGTACTCCTTAACAGCTCCCCAGTCACAGCAGATGACACCTTCATACCCCCATTCCTCCCTGATCCAGCCGGTAAGCAGTTTCCTGCTATAGGAGGTAAATTCGCCGTTAATTGCATTATAAGCAGACATAATGGATTTCACGTGCGCTTCCTGTGCCGCTGCCTTGAATCCCCTGGCGTAAACTTCTCTTAATGTCCGCTCCGATACATGGGTATTCTTACTATTGCGGTTGGTTTCCTGATTGTTGGCCAGATAATGCTTGGCGCATGCTGCCGTACCTGTAGACTGCACTCCCTTGATAAACGCCACACTGCATCGTTCCACCAGATACGGATCCTCCCCATACATCTCATATCCTCTTCCTCCCAGGGGATCCCGGCTGATATCCACATTCGGTCCCATGGTAATATCCACACCCCTGCCCCGCATCTCATATCCCAGCGCTTCACCAACGCGTCTGGCATTCTCCAGATCAAAGGAGGCACCAATATTAATTCCTGACGGAAAGCTTACAGGAGCCTTACCCTGAGGGCGCATCCTGTCAAACTGGTCAATCAGGCCCAGCACATGGGGATTATCATGATATTTCTCCCTTGCTTTCGGAATATCCATATAATTCAGCTCCATAAGCTCCGGGATCATCCTGTAAAGCTTCTGTACCTCCTCCTGACTGCCTGCCCTCTCAGGGGATGTAATATAATCCAACAGCCCCTGTGTACCGTTCACTCCGGTGACGCCGTCCATCAGGCAAAGTGACGGAATATCCATATCGGGAATCGCCAGTGTACGGCATGCCGAATATTCTCCCACAAGATTCAATTTCTCGTCCAATGTCAACTCTGCCAGAACAGCACTGATTGAATTTTTATCTGTTAATTTTTTTCTCATAATAACTCCCATCTGTGCGCTTTAGCGCACACTTAAATCAAGATTGTGAAAAATCATGCTTTTCGATTTTTCACACTAACTCCTTCCGGTCTTATATTTCAGTCTCAGTAACCTTACCTTCTGTTATTATCTCACTTCCAAAATTACTTCCTTTGATTGACATCCATCTGCTGTAAATACTACCTTGACTTCTCCTTTTTCCATACCGGCACGGATAATAGCCAGTACATAACCGTCATAAGTCTCCCATGTTGTGCTATCATAATGATTTTCTGTGGCAGGATCTGCGCTGCCAAATCCCTGAAGGGTTCCTGCTCCCGTGGTGGAAACAGTTATCTCCTTTACCTCCTGCAGATTTCTGTTCCCCTCTGCATCCACCAGTGAGACAGTTAAATATGCAAGATCTGCACCATCTGCCATTAATATCTTCTGATCAACATCAACATCCAGCTCTACCTGTTTATCAGCAGTATGCAGTTCACAAGAACCATCCGGGGTACCTTTACGATAATTAACAGCTTCCAATACACCGGCCACATAATTTATTTCAAAGGCCGCCAGGAATCCATTCTCTTCACCTGCTGCTTTACGCCCACATGAAACATCATTCAGAAATAACTCTACTTCATCTGCATTGGAGTATACATTTACCACTGCGGGTTTTCCTTCAAATCCGTGCCAGGTCCAACTTGCTATTTCATCCTTCCATATCCAGGCTGTTTTAACAGGTTTCTCACCATAGTGCTCTAACCTCTCTACTGCTATATAAGGGGTTTTACGGAGTCCATACACAATCTCCCTGAAATAGCTCATTGGCCTTCGGTATCCGATAATGTCTATGTCTCCCATATAAGACACACTAATAGGCCAGTTAGGCATAAACCCTCTTCTACCGTCATAATAAAATACTCCTGAACCGGCTTCTCCCAGATAATCATACCCGGTCCAGGTCATATCGCCGATTACGTGGGAGTTTTCCTTTACTATTTTCCATAATCTGACAATATCGGCAGGCAATGTTTCTGTTCCCAGAATTACTCTGTTGGGATACATCTCATGTTCCATTTCATGTCTGGCTGTCAGATAGTTATACCCTACCAGATCCGTTACGGATGCAAATTCTTCCAAAAGCCCTGTTACAATTTCATTTGTTGCAAAAGCATCTGCCATCTGACCCAGCATTAGGTCAGTTGCTCCATTAGCCGCATCACTTCCTGCATCAGATGACTGGGCGGTGTCACTTTGGGATGCTTGCATCTGCATCATCTCTTCCATAGTCATTCCGGTTATGGAACACATGATATCTCCCATATGGTCCATGGACGCAAGCAATCCATTAATGGCAACCGTTACATAGCGGGTATCATCCAGTTTATGGAATGCCTCTGTAATGGCACGGTTTAACTCCGCTCCTTTGGCAGTCCCTGCTTCCTGAATTTCATTTCCGGATATATACATGATAACTGACGGATGGTTGTAATCCCTGGCAACCAGCTGCTTAACATCCATCTGCCAATAGTCCGGAAAATACTGTGCATAATCGTTATTATTCTTGGAGCGGGTCCAACAGTCGGAGAGCTCATCCAATACCAGTATCCCTTCCCTGTCACAGGCATCCAGCATGGCTTTACTGAGAGGATGATGAGAACTGCGGATACTGTTAAATCCACTCTCCTTTAATTGGCGGCATCTGCGCTCTTCTGCTCTTTCCAGTGTACAGGCACCTATAATACCGTTATCATGATGGATACATGCCCCCCTCAGCTTAACCTCCTTTCCATTCACACGAAGTCCATGTCTGGCATTCAGGGAAAGCACCCTGATTCCAAAGCTTTCTTCAGTTTCATCCCATACGGTTTCCTCTTCCATCAGCTTCACCTGACAGGTATACAGGTTCGGATTGTCACAATCCCACAAAAGAGGATTATCTACCATTATTCGCTGCCGGCAGGTAAATTCACGGCTTCCGAATACTGTTACGGGAATCACATCCCTGCCGGCTATATTACCCTGTGCATCCTTGATTTCTGTAAGAAGCTTCACCTTATATTTTTTGGTGTCCTTATTTTCAATGCGTGTCTCCACTTGTACCACTGCAATATCACCTTCAACTTCAGGCGTTGTAATCCTGACACCGTCTTCCTTCATATGCAGAAGGCTGCTTACCATAATATTCACATTGCGATAAATACCGCTTCCGGAGTACCAACGGCTGTTTTCCTCAGTGCTGTTGTTAGCAATTACCTTGACTTCATTGATCTGGCCATATTTCAGATAATCATTCGCATAAATATAGAAGTTGGTATAGCCGAAAGGATGCCCGCCTGCATAATCTCCATTAATGAACACTTTTGCGTTCATATACACACCTTCAAACTCAATAACCACATACTTATTTTCCCACTCTTTTGGTGCTTCGAAATGCTTGGTATATGTATAGACATCTCCCGGATAAAAACCTGTCTGATGCTGATTTTTTGTGTTTTGTGTACGTTTCTCATGAATCATGGCATCATGGGGCAGGGTAATCAGATTTTCTTCCCCCTGTATACCGTTTACGGCTGCCATCATTGGACTTTCGCTTGATTTTACAACCTTCCAGCTGCTGTTCCATTTTTCTCTGCGCATAGCGTTATTCCTCCTGGTTTTGACTATCTAATTAAGCTGTTCTTCCGCATAATAACGTAAAATATTGAATCATAGGCAGTTGTTCCTTGGGAAAAATCCGGGTTATCCATTCCATAATAACGGGAATTGTAACTTTTCCATCTTTAACTGCTGCCTCAAGAAGCTTTTCCGTCTGCGAAAATGCATCTTCCGGCAGAAAGCGTTTCACTGTAAGGTACATATTTACTGCTCCCTGTTCCCAATCCAGATTCTTGTAATGCTCCGGAACACGATCCTCCCGCTCTCCCTTGCGAAGCCTCAAAATATCTTCCTTCGTAACTATACCGCCCTTGACAAAACCAAATCTTTCATACCATTCCTTCGGACAGTCATCTTCACCCATCATACGAATCATTTCATTAGCAAGCTGTGTTTCCTTTTCCGCATCCTCCAGCGAATGCTCCTGTTTTGGATCCGTTGGTAAATGGAATAGCTTGGTTCCAAAGTTTGCCGGATTGGTCATTGTCTGAGCAGTTACCTTGATTTTCATGGTACGGCAGCCCTTGGTAAAGGAGAATGGTTCCTGCAGCTGAATATCTTTCAGTTCCTCCGGTGAGAACCGCTCCCTCATATGAGTCGGCATTAAAGTATAATCATAATAATCCATGGCCATATTTTCCTCCATATTTTCCAAAGGTGCTTTCATATATACCCAGGTACCGTCTGTCAGATTACAATGTCCTTCATGAGAGCCGAACAGTACGTAATCATGTATCTTTTCATCTCTTTCAATGACTGGGCGCAAAGGTCTTCCCTGCATATCTTCAGGAAGCTTCAGTCCAAAGAATTCCAGTAAGGTAGCCGGTAAATCGATCGTCTGCGTCAGTGCACTTCTGCGTTCTCCACAAACCCTGCTCCTGGGATCATATATAAACAGCGGTGTTCTGGCGATTTCCTCATAGAAAGGCATAATGGATTTGCTCCACCATCCATGTTCTCCCAGCAGAAATCCATGATCTGTATTCACAATCAGCATGGTATCTTCCCACATATTATATTTGTCCATTACATCCAGTACTTTTCCCAAATAGCGGTCACACATGGTAATCAGGGCCGCATATTCCATTCTCATATGATTTACACTGCCTTCCCCTTCTGTCACGAAATAGTAAGGCGGCCAATCTCCCATTGGTCCGTCATACGCATGGGCAAATGCCATCTTATATTCAGGTTGTGTAAAAAATGGCTCATGGGGGTCAAAAGTTTCTATCTGCAGAAAGAAATTATCCTCCTCATGGTTGTTCTCAAGAAATTCAAGTCCTGCCTGGAAAGTAACTGCCTGAGGCATCTTTTCTTCGCAGTCAATATAACGGCGGTTTATCTGGTCATGGTAATTCAATGCCGGATATTGCTGTTTAGTACGTTCTGCCTGCAGAGCTTCCGGATATACCTTCCATGGGTCCCCCTCCTGACCACGGCTGAATTCAAAAGAGGAATATCTTGTATGATAAGTCGCTCCCCCGTCTTCCCAATAATGGTTGTGGTCTGTTGAAATATGAGTATAAATTCCGTTCTTTTTTAATATTTCCGGCATGGAATCATCAAAGGGTTCCAAAGGTCCCCAACTGCGATGCTGAAAGTTGTACCGCCCGGTATGCAATTCACGCCTTGCCGGCATACACGGCATACTTCCTACATAATTGCAGTCAAAAGTTACTGCCCGCTCTGCCAGCCGCCTGAAGTTTGGCGTCTTAATCCAATCACATCCATAAGGTTCAAGCATTGCCCTGTTCAAAGAATCATACATTACCATAATTGCTTTCATGTTCTTACTCCTTTAAATGTAAATCTTAAATACATCCATTCCCTCTTATTCCTTGATATTGCTTATTATAGAGGCTAAAGAAGAAATAAAATATCACCCGTGTTACATTTTTAGTCTTAACTTTACCAAAAAAAGACTTGGATCTGATATCCAAGTCTTTTTCCTTTGTGATTCACACTCATACGCCAGGCTGAACTGTTACAATTTAACAGCTATCAATATATCTATTTTTTTGTCTGTATTCTCTTGGTGTCATTCCATAAATATTTTTAAACTGCTTTCCAAAATGGCTTTGTGACGAAAAGCAGAAATATTCCGCAATCACTGCGAGGCTGTAATCTGTGTACCGAAGCATGTTTGCGGCATGCTCGCACCTTTCTTTTGCAATATATTCCTGAATTGTTATACCTTCCTGTTCCGTAAAAATACGTGATAAATAGGAACGATTTACCTCCAGAGCCTGGGCTGCTTCCTGAATTTGAAAAGGTTTCCTCAGATGATTGGCAATGAAATCCTTACATTTCTCCACATATACATTTCCTCGCCGCCTGCTTTTTGCCTGCTTCACCCTTTCTGTGAAATCAATCTGCATTTTTAAAGAAACAAAAGCCATTTCTTCTATTGTGCTGCATTTCTCCAGCTTCTGAAGATATACATCCGATAAATCATAAGCCATTTCAGGATTCATACCTCCTCTTATGGCAGCTCTTGAAACAAGCAGCACAGAGGATACACACAGATATTCCATCTGTTTTACAGCATTTTCCGCTACAACCCCAATCCCCTCCATATCCATGGCATTCATTTGGATCAGTTTTTTCATGGTTGTGACATCGCCCTGTTCTACTGCTGCAACATATTTGTTTTCAAACTCTATACTATTATGTATTCGATTCATTTCTGATTTATCCAGCTGGTATCGTTCCATTTCGGCCGGATGCGCTGCATATTCTTCTTCCTTATTTCTCCAGTCAATCAGTATTTCTTCTTCGTCCACCTCTTCTTTACAATAATTTAAAAACGCAATAGACATTACATTGGATAAGATATCATACGAGCTTTTGGGAATGTGAAAATTTTTATCCGGAATATTGTGCTTATGCTTATATACCGTAATCTGCATCTGGTCCAGTTTATCCAGTGCTGCCGGTCCCCATATAAAGTATCTGCCTTTGCCGTCCACAAATACTCCATGGAATATCTTAATCTCTTCCATGTAGATTACGGGTTTTTTCTTTATATCTGCTGTAACTGTAATATCATTTAAGAGTGTTTTATCATGCAGATAAATGTTTGTCTTATTATCCTGCTCCGGAATACAGATGAATCCCTCCTGCTTCTTGTATATAGAAACAGGAAGTCCACTGCTGTTAAAGAGTTTTTTTAACAGGAAAATATCATGATTATTCTGTTCCATTTTCATACCCCTCACAGGATTTGAATCACATCACCTTCTGTTATTCCGTTTTTATTGAATACATCCACCCTCACATAAACAGGCGGCCTCTTCACAAATGCACCTATTATTGGATTGCAATAATATCTCACTTTACTTTACTCCCAAATTCTGTCCGGTTCTTTTTTGTACGACACGCAGCATATAACGGACATTACTCCTTAATCTCTCAAGATCTATCTTTCCCGTCTTCACACCCTCAACAATCGGTGTTACATAAGTATCATCCGCTGTCCCGGGTGTCATCCAGCAGTTTCCTGCCTGCACCGATGATGCCACATCCGCTGTATCATATGCATTCCAGTCTGTCATCACAAATCCCTGGAACCCGAACTCCTCCCGGAAGATTCCCTGAATCATTTCCTCATCCGCTGACGTAAAGCATCCATTTGCCGCGTTATATGCCGTCATCATGGAATCCGGCTGATGGACAGATATCGCAACCTCAAATACCTTTAAATAGATTTCCCGCATTGCCCGTTCTGTCATCAAGCTATGGTTTCTTTTCCGTGAAGCCTCACAGTTATTTGCAACTACATGTTTGATGCAGCTGGAAACGCCTTCTTCCTCCAGTCCTTTGCTCTGATATCCTGCCATAATACCCGCCAGATACGGATCCTCGCTATAATATTCCGGATGGCGTCCATTCAGGGGATTACGATGGATGTTCATTGCAGGACCAAGTATCATCTGGATATCATTTTCCTTCGCTTCCTGAGCAATGACTCTTCCTATTGCATAAGCCAGCTCCGTATTCCAGGATGCACAGACGGTATTGCTGCATGGCATTCCGATATTCGGCTTTCGAAGATTCACCCCATTATTTCCATCCGCAACTGCAAATCCTGGCATATTGTACTGTTCCAGACGAAAAATTCGTCCTGCTTCACCCTTTTCATGCATTCCCCATCCATGAGATGCACAGACGCTTAAGCGTGCCAGTTCTTCCACACGCAGTTGGTCAACAAAATCCGCTTGCCCCAAATCAGAATCAGCCAAAGCCTTTTCCTTATAGTGCTTCCTTGTTGCCAGGGGTTCTAATTCCGTTACATTTGTCTTGATACCGGAATGTAATCCCTGAGGAAAATTATTTTTTTCTTTTGTAAGTACATCAATTTCAACCGGCGGACGCATACGGTTTTCTACTTTTTTTATAATATGTGTCCTATCTGTTTGAAGCGTTCCGCATTTTTGCAGCTGCTTAACAGAGCTTCCTGCATAAAATTCATAACTTCCTGCCTCCATAACCCAGCTTGCAGTTTCTTCGTCATAGGATGAGAGATTTCCTTTTTCCACCGGTATCTTTATTTCCTGTACTTCTCCCGGTTCCAGAAGCTTTGTTTTGGCAAATCTAATTAAACGCCGGGACGGCTGCTCCAGCTTCCCATCAGGAATTGCTGCATATATTCCAACAACCTCCTTGCCTGCAGCATTGCCGGTATTCTTTATGTTTACCGTTATCAACCCTGATCCTTCCGATTCCTCTTCTGCCGTCAGATTTGCTGTAATGTCAAAGGTGGTATAAGAGAGTCCATATCCAAAGGGATACGCCACCGGTTTATCAAAGGTCTCAAAGTAGCGGTAACCCACATAGATATCCTCTTCATAATAAGTGTCCACGTAATACCCGCAGTCTGCATCCAATGCTTGATCCGCACTCTCCGGCTGATAAAAATTAGCGCTTGCCGGAATATCCGTGTAATCCAGACTCCAGGTATCCGGAAGCTTACCGGATGGATTCACGCGTCCGTCCAGAATTTCCACAAGTGCTTTCCCACCCAGCATACCCGGGAAACCACACCAGATTGCTGCCGTAACCTGATATTGCTCCAGCCACCGGACATCCATGGGATAACCGGTGTTCAGTACCGCAATGACTTTTTTATACCGGCTGCTCATTTCAGAAACAGTCTGCTCCTCTTCCTCAGAAAGATAAAATTCCCCCTTTAATGCATTGTTGTCAAAATTCTCTCCGGAAGGTCTGCTGATTACTATGATACCGATGTGGGAATCCTCTGAAAGGTGAAAGCTGCTGTAATCCTGCAGTGCACGGTTTAACCCCACCGTATAGCGCGGATTAATCTTTCCTGCGCCAACCGCTCCCACACGAAACTGCTCCGCACCTTTTACGTAAAGACTTGTATCCGGCGCAAGTGGAAGCAGGTTGTCCTGATTCTTTAACAGAACAATTCCCTCTCTTGCTGCCTGTAATGCAATTTCATCATGCTCTTCATAGACTGGATCCGGCATGGCCTTCGGCAGGGTACGCACAGTAATCTCCTGAGGAACCATTTCATTGCCGTCCGTATCCTGAAAGCCTTCCACCTGAAGATGATATACCTTATCATACTCCAGGAATTTATCCCTTACCGGTATCCCGCACATCTGCAAACCACCGGCAATTTCAATCGCTTTAATCAACCCCCGGGGCAGTTCCTCGCCGTCACATGTTACTTTTCCATAGACCGATTCCTTCATGGTTTTGGTAAATTGAATCATCAGGCAGCCGGAAAAACGATGTTCCAGCATATACAACGCTCCATCAATATCATCAATATCATAGCTGCGTTCATTGTCTCCCCTGATTGCCGGCAGCTCCACGGACAGGTCAGCCGGGGTGTCTTCCAGAGGCAGCCAGTCCAATACCTTTTTAATCCAGGTATCCCAAAAATCCCATTCATGTCCTCCCGGACCCTCTGCATATTCATGGGGTATCTGGTTTGCTTTCAGGTAATCAGAAAAATCTCTGTTGGCTTCCAAAAGAGTATCCTCCGTTCCGCAGCAAAGGAACAATTTGGGGATGTTTATACTATTGTCTTTTAGTTTTAATGCCAGCGCTTTATAATCCTTATCGCTTCCTGCTATTTGTTCTATCGCTCCAAAGATTGTCTTAGTGTAATCCTCTCCAAACATCAAAGCTGTTAAATCTGGCTCCGCCTCCTCCTTCTTATTGCAGATTTTATCCAAAATCAATGCGCTGGACAAACCGGCCGCACATCCAAATGTCTCGTGATATTTCAGCCCGTTTGTAATGGCACCATAACCGCCCATGGATAACCCTGCGATAAAAGTATCTTCCCTCTTTTCAGAAAGCGGAAATAATGTTCTCATCTTCAGAGGCAACTCCCGCCCGATAAACTCACTGTAACGTTCTCCGGTAGCTTTACAATCCACATAGAAGTGATTCTCTCCCGATGGCATGATGACGGCCAGGTTTTTTTCTTCTGCCCATCTCTGAATACGGGTTCCGCTCAGCCAATCTGTATAATTACCCAGAATTCCGTGTAATAAATACAATGTCTTGAACGGTTTCTTCTCTCTTTCCGGCATTCCGGGCATGGTTATTTTGTCAAAAGGAACAATTGCATTAACCGTTACCGTCCTAAGCAAGCATTCCGACATAAAATTGATTTGTATTAACGCCATTATTATCCTCCTGCATTATCCGTGCATCACACCAATACAAAAGACTGCATTTGTTCATCTTCGTCCCGTGAGCTGGTTCCAATCATAACATCGAACCTGCCCGGTTCGGATACTTCCATACCGTCCACATTGAAGAATCGCAGCATTGGTTCTGTAATTTCAAATGTTACCACCGAACTTTCTCCGGCTTTCAGCTCTACACGCTGGAATCCTTTTAGTTCTTTTACAGGACGGGTAATGGATGCTGCAACATCCCGCAGATATAGCTGCACTACCTCCGTACCCTGGCAATCTCCGGTATTTTGTATCTTAATTCTGGCTGTAATCTGTCCGTCTTTGTCTATCCTTTCCTGACTCAGGGTCATATCACTTAACGTGAATTTTGTATAGCTTAAGCCGTATCCAAAAGGATAAAGCGGCGTATTCTGCCCGTCAAGATATTTTGACAAGAATTTATTGGCATCACCCTCCTTGTATGGGCGGCCAGTGTTCAGATAATTGTAATAAAGCGGTATCTGTCCTGCATGCCGCGGGAAAGTAATGGAAAGCTTACCTGATGGATTATAGTTTCCGCTAATAATATCTGCCAGTGCATTGCCTGCCTGTGAGCCTAAGAACCAGCTTTCCAGAATAGCCTCCGTATTATCCTCAAACCAGTTAAGTAAAAGCGGTCTGCCGTTTGTTAATAGCAATATCAATGGTTTATTTAATACCTTCATAGCCTCAGCCAGCTCCATCTGTGGTTCAGGTATGGTAATGCTAAGCCTGGAAGCGGCCTCCCCGCTCATAGCACTATCTTCTCCCAAAGCCAAAATAATGACATCAGCATTGGCTGCAGCTTGCTTTGCATCCTCTATTCCGCTCTCTATTGCCTCTTGTATTTCACAACCTTTTACATATGTTACGGAGTACCCTGCATTTTCAAGTCCTTGCTTTATCGTAACGGTTTCACTTATGCGGGACGAAAACTGCCATGGTCCCAAAAGGTCTACACTGTCACCCTGAGGCCCCACCAGCGCTATCTTCTTATCCTTTCCTAAGGGCAATACGCCGTTGTTTTTCAGAAGTACTGCCGATTCACGGGCCAATTTACGGCTTACGGCCAAATAATCATCATTAAAAGCTTTTTCATCATCCTCCGGTCTGAAATACTTATAGGGGTCGTCCATCAGCCCGCTTTCAAATTTATACCGTAGAATGCGCCTTACAGCCTCATCAATCATAGCTTCTGAAACACGTCCGCTTTCTACCAGTGCACCCAGATTATCCTGATATGCTTTTGTTGCCATCTCAATATCCAAAGATGCATTTAATGCCTTAGCCGCCGCATCAGCAATATCTTCCGCCACACCGTGAGCCAGACACTCATCAATGGAACCAAAATCGGAAATCACAATGCCTTCAAAACCAAGCTCATCCCGCAGCAAATCCTTAAGAATCTGTTTGTTGATTGCCATGGGAACACCGTTGATTACATTAAAGGAGTTCATTATGGATGCAGCGCCGGCTTTGATTCCCTCACGGAATGGAGGCAGATAAACATTACGTAATGTTGTTTCGCTGATTTCACAGGTATTATAATCACGTCCGCCCTCAGCAGCTCCATAACCTATGAAATGTTTTAAAGTAGCCATCATGGTGTTTTCATCATACAGGCTGTCTCCCTGGTAACCATGCACCTGCGCAACGCTCATCACCTGGCCGAGATAAGGATCCTCACCTGCTCCTTCAGATACCCTTCCCCAACGGGGATCCCGGGCAATATCCACCATGGGACCCATGGTATACATGATACCTGCCGCCGTTGCTTCCTCAGCACTTATCCGCACCGCCTTTTCCACAAGCCCAGGGTCAAAAGAGCAGGCCCATGCCAGCGGAATGGGAAAGATTGTATGCTTGCCATGAATTACGTCCTGGCAAAACAAAAGCGGAATACCCAAACGGCTTTCCTCTACGGCTATTTTTTGCTTTTCATATGAGATATGTAACGGACTCATACCATTTAAAGCACCAATCATCCCGCGGCGGATCCGTTCGTCCTCAGACAGCGTATTCTTAACGTCCGCACCGATGGCTGCACTAAAATCTCCCACAGATTGGAACATTTGGCCGACTTTCTCTTCCAGTGTCATTTTCTCCAGAATCGCTTCTGTCTCTTTGGCAATCTCCTGCCTAGTCCGCATCACTTTCTTGCCGGTACGTTTCAGAGGAAGCTCTTCTGCCATGATATCCTTTTTCGTCTTACCGATAAAAGGAACAGCCTTACCGGATAACTCACCCAGCAAAATGTGCTCCCCGGAAAGGTTATATCCGCTGCCGTCCCATTCCATCTGCATAACAGCAACATAACCCGGTCTTACAATAAATGTGGATTCAATCACCAGTGAATTTCCCCGGACCTCTGCACGGCTTGCCGGTATTGCTATGGGAAATGTCGTAATATCAATTTCAAGGTGATAGGCTCCGTCTTTCTCTGTTATCGTAAATATGACGCTTCCTGCTTTTGTTTCTTTTACAAATCTTCCTACCATATTAACCTCCTGGCAGAGGCCTGTAATACCATCATTACAGGCCTCCAATTTTACAATTATACGTTACAACTCAGCCCTTCGGGCCTTATGGCAACATTATTCTCACCGAACAATTACTATTATACTACATTCTATTACCGATTTAAATATCTTTCATATGCTTCCTGACGAATTTCCAGATTTTCCTCCAGCCCCAGGCTGACGAGCTGTCCTTTGAATTCTGCCCACGCATCATCGTCAAGCGGCATTGTGCCCATAATGAACTTAGGGATAGAGGTTCTGAGATAATCTGATATTTTGGTATCGTTGTCCTTTATTATTATTTCATCTTCCGGCGAATAAGAGATGGGAGGAACGCTGGCTTGATTTGATTCCTTACTGCCCATCCATATTTCATCTGCATATTTCAGGATATCGCTGCTATTACCCAGTAGATAAGTATTATTCCTGCGTGATGGAATGCGGTTGCTGCCAAAGGGTTCAATACTAATCGTCCCGCCCACATATGTTATAAGCGGATTGTATACGAATTCTCCATTTTCATCAAACCAATAGGTTCCATCCTGCAGTCCGGCTTTCGCATATATGGGATCAGTATCCGCTCCCTGCTCCTTTGTCAAACCACTGAAATGCATTCCGCCTTCTTCAGAATACATATAATCCAGCACAGATAATAACCTGGGAATATTTTCACAAGCTGTGGTTATCGCAGAACCGTTCATACCGCTTGTGTTTTTGGGAGTAGCATTAAATCCTCTTGCAATTGTGATACCATTTGCAGTGTCTATGGGACTTGTCACAGGCTGAACATCGAAGTATAATCCACTGTCAGGTACGGACATCGCGTCACCTAACTGTGCCTGTAATCCATACCAGATTCCTGCCGCTCCTCCATATGTAAGAGCAGTATTCGGCATAATAAACATATCATTGGTACGGCTTGCAAAATCCTGATATATATATCCTTTTTCATACCATTCATTCATCTTCTGCAGATAATGATAAAAACCATCTTCAAATACGCCGTGCTTAGCAACACCGTTTTCTACATAATAACTGGAAGGTCCGCCAAAACCGGAAGCGATTTCACCCATGACAAAATACCCTTCACTTGGCAGAATAAGTCCAGCATACTCCTTCAATCCCTGGGACTCAAAATATTCAACATATAAGGGCAGCATATAATCCCAGTCATCAATCGTGGTGGGGATATCATTACCGCTTGGGAATTGGATATTTCCGTCTGTCATTGTTTCAAGGATATCCCGGCGATATACCATTCCGCCCCAAGCCAAATCATCATTTGTGGTATAGGAAAGCAGGGTCAGAATCTGACCGTTATCGTTATAACAAGCCTTACGGTAAACCTCATCGGTATCCAGGAGATTCTTTAAATGAGGCATGTAATCCAAATACTGGGATATGTCAATAATCACACCATCTGTATACAATTCGGTTACAGAGCCGGTATAGGTGCTTAAGTCAACCAAGTCCGTATATTCTCCCGTGCCGAACATCAGGGAAAGTGAATCGGCTTCCGTTCCGGTTGCCGGCTGCTGATATTCCAGAGTCACATTGAATTTCTCATTCAGCATGCGGACAATAGGATTCTCTGAGTAATCCGAATAATAATCATTGGGATCCGATATGAGCCATAGGGAAAATGTTTCGTGTTGCGAGAAATCCATTGCAGACGATTCGTCCTGGTCATCTCCCTGGTCTGTTTGATTTGTATTTTCTGCTGTTGACGTTGTTCCTGCTTCTTCAGGAGCATTGCTTTGACATGCTCCAAGAAATCCTGTCAATAGAATTGTGCAAAGAATTAAGCTAATCATTTTCTTCATTTCATTTCCTCCTTGTGAATACAATTTTGCTGTAATATATTTAATATCTCATCCTTTAACCCCGCCAAGGGTTACGCCTGTGACAAAATATTTCTGAGCGAAGGGATATGCGCAGAGAATCGGCAGGGTACCTACAATCGTGATACAGTATTTTACCAGGTTACCCACCATATCTGCCTTTTTAACGGCATCCCCTGCTGTAAGTACTTTTGAAACGTCATTTTGAACCAATATTTCCCGCATAATTAACTGTAAGGGCCAAAGATCCCTTCTTTTTGGTAAATAAATTGATGCCGGATACCATGCGTTCCATTGCATGACAATGGTAAACATTGCAACCACTGCTATTGTGGATTTTACAAGGGGCATAAGAATCGACACCATAATCCTCAGTGAGCTGGCACCGTCCAGTTTTGCCGACTCCTCATAGCTTGATGACAGTTGTTCAAATGCATTTTTCATTATGATTATGTAAAATGCATTAATAACACCAGGAATGATTACGCTGAGCATATTGTTAACCAATCCAAGAGACCGATTGACCATATAGGAAGGAATCAGACCGCCGCTGAACATCATCGTAAAAATAACAAAAATCGTAAACGGTGTCCGCAGCATCGTCTGGCGGCTTAAAACAAAACCAGCCAGTACGGTCAGCATGGTTCCTAATAATGTGCTGGTAGTAACGTAGAATAATGTGTTGACATAGCCCTTTAGGATAAAGTCATTGCGAAACACCAGTTTATAACCTTCAAAAGTGATATTCCCTGCCGGCTTCCACAGTATGCCGGAATTTGCCATCAGCATACGCGGATCGCTTATGGAAGCCATGAGAACATGCCATAGAGGTGCAATGCATATCACACATAATCCAATCATGAAACCATAGTTGCATATGTTAAAAATAACTCGTGAAACTGAACGCTTTTCTATCATTTCGTTCCTCCTTAAAATACTGAAGTCGAGGCAAGCCGCTTACTCAGGGTATTTGAAATTAACAGAAGCAATGTCCCAACAACGGAGTTAAACAAGCCGACTGCCGCAGAATAACCATACTGCATACGTTCAATACCCATTCTTGCCACATGGGTTGATATTACATCCGATGTTTCATATATACTGGGATTATACAGTAAGAGTATTTTGTCAAATCCCACGCTCATCAGCATTCCAATCCGCAAAACAAGCATTGTTATGATGACAGGCAGTAAAGATGGAAGCGTAATATGCCACACCCGCTTAAGCCTGTTCGCACCGTCAATGGCAGCCGCTTCATGCAATTCCTGGCTTACGCCTGTAATTGCCGCAATAAAAATGATAGAACCGTAACCAAGACCTTGCCATATTTCTGAAAATACATAGATCCCCCAAAAATACTTCGGATTCTGCAGTAAATTTTCCCGTGGGAATCCAAACATAACCAATATATCTGTTATTACACCGTTTGAAGATACAAACTCAATTATCAATCCGCAAATAACCACCGCCGAAATGAAATAAGGCAGGTAGCTTATGGTCTGCACCACCTTTTTGAATTTTGTTCTCGTAATCTCATTCAGCAGCAGGGCAAACACTATCGTCAGCGGAAAATTTATGCATAGGTTCAGCAGGCTGATTGCAAGTGTGTTGCGAAGGATCCGTACAAATTCCGGATCAGTGAAAAATTTTATAAAATTTGCAAAGCCAACGAATTCACTTTTAAAAAAGCCCAGTGTAGGTTTAAAATCCTGAAAAGCCATTACAATACCAAACATGGGCAGATAACTGAAAATAATGAAATACACCAGAATCGGAACAAAAAGCAGATAAACACTCCAGTTCATTCTCATGTCACGTTTTAATCTCCGTCCAAATGAAACTCCTGCATTATGAGCCATTTACTTTCCTCCTATAACTCAATACTTTATAAATTGAACTGTTACAATCAATCCGGTATGGTACACCTCCTCTCGGATTTGTAACCTATAATAAGTTTTACAATTGTGTGTGCATCGCGAAGCGTGTTACTGGTCACGGAGTGAACAGTAACATTATATCTGTTATAGAAGAAAGATATATTATAGATGTGCTTTTTTTGTCACCTTTGTTTCTTAAATTAAAGGATATATGTTTTTTATTATCACTCACATATAATATCCTTCCAATATTTGTTTATTGATTTTTAAATTTTATAAGATATAATAAGTTTGTAACATGTTTAACAACATTGTAACATTTAACCCGAAAGGAGACTTCAATGAAAAAACTCACATTACTCACAACAGCAGCCATGATCTCATTATCTGTCTTCGGAGGCTTTTCCATTAATGCAGATGCTGCAGCAAACCGGCAGGTTCAGGTTTATACCTATAAATATAATTCTGGCAATTGTGAGCAGAAGCAAGTCGATATACAGTCTGTTATAAACAACCTGAAAGATTGCTATCCTGAATATCAGGGGAATACCTGCCTTCCTGATCAGCAATCGAATAATTGTC
>Ga0153941_1000120_pt1 | contig 38939 bp, 30 predicted proteins | sample TSNJ025MetaG_FD_104733 | JGI IMG/M metagenome (GOLD analysis project Ga0153941, IMG submission 104733) | Attine ant fungus gardens microbial communities from New Jersey, USA - TSNJ025 MetaG | ecosystem: Host-associated > Fungi > Mycelium > Unclassified | place: USA: New Jersey, Brendan T. Byrne...
TCACACTGATCACTTGCTGCCCCTCCTTGCCAGAGCCACATTCCTAGTCTGGAATGCGCCTCTTCTCGATTGTGTTATAACGTTAAGCTGATATCATGCATAAGAATCCACCTATTTTCGGCACTTTTTGTGCAAAATAACACCCCATATTAAACTTTCCAGATATGCACCCAAGGTTAAAACAGACTTCGTGTTTAAATCCAAAATTCCTGCTATGCGTACCGGTCGCCAATAGAAAAATAACAGCAAGCACACCATTAAAAAGTTCGCACTGTCAAGGGATTACGAGTAAAAATTCTTTCCGCGCTCTTTACAAAAAATACGACTCGCCCCTTTGACAGTCTAAAATAGTCGAAACGGACGGTCGGATGGACAGTTTCATTGTCTCAAAAAGGTAAATATAGTATAATTTTACTTAATTTAAACTAGCATTAGAGGTGATTGAAGTATGAGTCAAAAACAATTGGTGTATGATACACTGGCTGATATGGGAATCTCCTTCCAGTCAGTGGAACACCCGGCTGTATTTACGATTGAGGAAATGCAGAAGCTGGATTTTCCGGCGAAGTCACGGATAGCAAAAAATTTATTTTTGCGCAACGCAAAGGGAAAGCGCCACTTTCTCGTTGTTGTCGATGCTGACCAACGAGTGAATTTGAAGCAGATGGAACAAATGCTGGATTGCACAAAGTTATCCTTTGCTTCGGAGGAGCGCTTGCAGAAATATTTGGGGGTCTCAAAAGGTGCCGTTAGTCCTCTGGGTCTGATAAACGATACGGAGCATTCTGTGGAATTGTATCTGGATAAAAAATTGCGTGAAGCTGAAACAATAGGCATTCATCCCAATGACAACACCGCCACCGTATTGGTGAATTTTAACGACTTGCTTAAATTTTTCAGCGCAACCGAGCACAAGGTAAATCTTATTGATTTTCAGTAGAATACTCTTCAGGATATTCAAAATACGGATATAGTCTGACCGATATAAAAAGAACAGCCCTCGTGTCAAACGAAGGCTGTTGCATACTACTCTGTATAGAATTAGTGTGTGTGGGGGGGGTTGATAACATCTTTAATGTGCTGGACATAAATATTTTGAATCATGGCATTTTCACCTAGACCGTGGAGATAAGTATCTACTTTAAATCCGGCTTGAAGGAGCATTGATTTAGCAGAATCTTCCTCATCACCAGCCATATCATTGCTGGCATGGTCGCCGGCTACTAGCATCATCGGCATTAAGGTTACTTTTTTGATTTTATTTGCTTTTAAGTTGTCCATGACATTGTCAAAAGTCGGATAACCCTCTACTGTGAATACAAATACATTTTTCAGTCCGGCGTCTTCCAGTTTCATTTGCAACGCAGCATAAGCAGCATTAGAGGGGTGAGTGCCGCCATGACCCATAAGGACAACGGCATCGCTCTTCCCTAGTTTGGGAAATTGATTTTGCACGGCCTTAATGGCGATCAGATAATCATCCGGCATTTCTTCCTGCCCTACATAATAGAGCAACGGGCGACCTATCGATATTTTGGCAAAGGATTTGGTATATGAATCAACGGCCCGGCGAACTTTGTCATACTCATCGCCAGCTTCTACATGCAGAGGTTGTACGATAACTTCTTGATAACCCTCTGCTCTTAGCTTTTCCAGCGCTTGTATCTCTGTATCGATTTTTATTCCTTCCTGCTCGGCAATCCGTTTAATAACAATGCGGGAAGTAAAGGCACGACGAACTTCATAGTCTGGGAACGCAGCCTTGATTTTGTTCTCGGCGCCTTCAATAGCTAATTTTCGGGCATCTTCATAAGTAGTGCCAAAGCTCACGACTAAAATGGCCTTTTTAGTCGCTGCAGCCGCTGCCTGTGAAGGCAGTAAGCTTATGCAGCCGAATACGGCAAGCATACAGATCGCAGTAATAAGTGAATACACATTTTTCATGATACAATCCACTCCTTCATGTTAATTGTTGCCCCTTTTTATACTATTATCTCCGCAGGGGCTTGGACACCTTTTTGCCAAAATCACAAACTATCCTGCGATAACGATTCCCCCCGTTAGTTTTATCCATTTATATATATCATATTTTTAAAAAATAAAGGCCAAAATGGCCCGCGCCACCGGCGCAATATTCGAAAGGAGCGTTTGAGAAGATGTTAATATTAAAAAACCTAACCATTAGGTTAGGAGTTTTAAACAGTAACCAAAACTTAATTAAAAGCTCCTGGTATTAACCAGGAGCGAATTCAGCCAAGTGCGCAAAGCGCCTACTGTAATCCCCTCCCCATGCCTCGTGGGTGAATCGGCGATTGTCAAACAGGCAGTTCTCCTGACTCCGGATCTCGGCTTGCTTAAACCTTCCCAGAATACATCATTCCAGTGGTATATCTTAAGCTTGCTCCCCGTTACAGTGGCGGGACCGCGCCGGCGTTTCACCGGACTTCCCTATTAAGCCCCGAAGGGCACCTGTCTCCGACATATTCAATTATGCTATGGGATTAGCATACCACCCCTGCCAATAGTTGTCAATATACTTTTCTGTATAAATAGTGACACACTCAAGGTTGTTTTAATGCCTGTAAATTCTCCGCATTTCGTCCTTTTCCACTGATTCCAATTGACAATTTGGATAAAACAATTTATATTTAGCTGAGTTATTTGAATCATGAAGATTCGATAAAAGGCATGAAGCCTGAGGAGCCGTCTCCTTAGTTTCTCATGTCGTTTTTTTTATTATTAAAATAGATAAGAAAGGATGCGAGCTAGATGTGCAATACCCAATTTTGGACTGAGGCTTGGCAAGAAGCTCGTGACAATCCCAATCAAGCCCCAAGCTATGGTAACAAGCAGGGCTGGCAGCAATTCTGGAATAGTTTTGCCAAACATTATGCCTTGCGCAATCGCCAAAGCCGCCCGATCTATACTGCAATCATTGAGGGCCTTGTAGCCGATGGCGTCATAAATCCGGCTAGTACAGTACTTGACATTGGTTGCGGCGCCGGGACCTTTACCTTGCCATTGGCCGCTAAAGCCAATCATGTAACGGGGCTGGACACAGCAGGGCAAATGCTGTCTGTCCTCAATTCCGAAGCAGCCCGTGAAAATATGACAGACCGGTTGGCGACGTTGCAGGCTGACTGGCTTGATCTTCCGGCCGAGCCATCATACGATGTTGTGTTTGCGGCCAATACGACGGCTATTAATGATTACAGAAGTTTAATGAAAATGAACGAACTGTCCCGCGGAACTTGCTGCCTAATTGGTTTTGCCGGCGCATATCATATCAAGGTACGCACGTTGTTGCGGGAACACCTGCTGGGCACACCGCCTGAGCATACTGCTTTCGACATTCAATATCCTTTTAACATTCTCTATCAGGAAAGGTATCTGCCGAACATCAAGTTTTACAGCTACCGCCTGCGTTATCGCGAAACTTTGGCCTTTATGATCGAACACTATTCCAGCTATTTTCGGCTTTTCAGACTGGAGGGCCCGGAAACAGCAGCTAAGATTACCGAATTCCTGGCTAACAGAGCTATTGACGACTATTGCTCTGAACTTATCAACTCTACAATTGGCGTGCTATGGTGGCGGCCTGATCGCAAGGCAATAATATTAGAATAGACCTAAAAAAACAACCCGATCATCGGGTTGTTTTTTTTACGATAAAGACAGACGAACGCTACAGGTGGTTTTTTTTCCCCATCTGTAGTTTAGTCGACCTTATCCAGGGACTTAGCCACACCACTGACTACCACAAATTATCCTGGGTCAACTTGGCTACTCTCGCTACAGCTTCTTTGATTGACACTACGAGCGGCCGGCTTTCCAAACCGACAATATCAAAATGGTTTTGGTTTACAGGTACCAATACTTTGTGCGCATCAGCCGAAGCGATAGCTTCGGCAATCTTGGGGGTAATTTCACCCATTAAAGCATTCGGGATAATGATGCCAATCGGGCCTACTACAATATCGGCTTTGCGTATCGACACGATAACAGCATTTTCACCGGTAGCCCCACGCATAGCTCCAGCCCGTACCATATTATTCGTTGCCAGTGCATTGGTGCCTAACGCAATTACATCGGCTTTTTGTCCAAGTTGTGACGTTAGCTGTGTCACCAGCTGCACGCCAAGTCCTCCGCCCATACCATCGATAACTGCGATTATCATACAGACCCTTACCACCTTCCATATAACTGGACGACTGCTAATTTAATTCTGCAGCAAACCTTAAATTCCTTCTGCGTTGCTACAGGCAACGACCATTTTCCGGAAGGAAGTCAGTTAGATGACAGGCGATGCCATGCTTTTCACCAAGCCAAACAGTTCCGGGCTCGGACTCTGAGCATTGAGGGAGAGCTTCGGAGCAACGGGGACAAAACCGACAGCCTGCCATCTTGGGTGAATAAACGGCTTCGCCTGCAGCTACCGGCTTTGTCCCCCGACGAAGCCGGGGATGCATAACCGGAGTTGCTGCCAGCAGCGACCGCGTATACGGATGACGGGCCTTAGCCAACTCCGAACTATCAATAGTCTCGACAAGCTTGCCAAGATACATGACACCTACCCTGTCCGTCACCCAAGGCAACAACTGCAGGTTATGCGTAATAAAAAGATAGGTAAGCCCAAGCTCCCGTTTAAGTCGTTGCAACAGCCGGAGTATCTGGCTTTGGAGGGTAACATCCAAACCGGAAGTGGCTTCATCAAATAGAATCAGCCGGGGATTGGCCGCCAGCGACCGGGCGATTCCTACCCGCTGACGTTCACCGCCTGATAACTCAGCCGGATACCGGTTCAACATATTTTTCGGCAGCTCAACCATATCCAGCAGCTCATCAAGCCGCTTTTGCAGTGGAAAGCCTGGCGCTTTGTGCAAGTCAAAGTTTGCTATCGGCTCTGACACAGTCTCCCCAATACTAAACCGTGGGTTTAATGATGCATAAATATCCTGAAACACAATCTGTATTTTTTGACGCACAGCCCGCCGCCGGCTGCCGGTAACTACAGCTAAATCCTCGCCTTGAAAAAATATCTTGCCGGCAGTAACCGGCTCAAGCATGGCGATAAGGCCGGCCAACGTACTCTTGCCACAGCCGCTTTCACCAACAATTCCAAAGCTCTCGCCAGCCATCACTGAAAAGGTAATGCCGTCAACGGCTCGATTTATTTCATGCCCAAACAGCCAGCTCTTATGCAGCCGGTAATGTTTAGCTACATTTTCAAGCTGTAGCAGGGCCATCGTTATACCTCCGCGCACCATCGGCCAATTCAGTCAAACTGCTGGCAAGAAGCAGCCGCTTTGTATACTCATGATGGGGATAATCAAACAAGTTGAAGCAATCGTTATATTCAACGATTGTCCCATGACGCATAACGGCCACATCATCGGCCAGCTCGGCAATAACCCCCATATCATGGGAAATAAGCAAGATAGCAGCTCCATAATCTTGCTGCAGAGTTTTTAATTCAGCCAAAATTTGTGCCTGCAGCGTAACATCGAGTGCTGTCGTGGGCTCATCGGCAATAATAAGCGACGGTTTTAACGCTATCGCCAAGGCAATACATACCCGCTGCCGCATACCGCCTGACAATTGATGCGGATACTGCCGGCAAATACGTTCCTGATTAAGAAGGCCAACCTTTTTCAATACGGCAAAGCTTTGCTTATCGGCCTCACCGCCAGAGCAGCCGGTATGAGCAGTAAACAGTTCCCGCAACTGCCGTCCAATCGTTAGCACTGGATTAAGTGCAGCCAGCGGGTCCTGAAATACCATGCCGAGACGCCGCCCCCGCAAGGAACGCATACTAGCCGGCGATAATTTGAATAAGTCCTGTCCCTCAAATATCACTCGGCCGTTATATTCTATATTCTTATTTTGAGTTAACAGTCGCAGGATTGCTTTGGCAGTCAGCGATTTACCCGAGCCGCTTTCGCCTACAAGACCGAGAACCCGGCCTTGGCCAATAGCAAAGGAAACGTCTTTCACCGGGTGCACAATACCGTCTTGAGTATTAATGTTAACTGACAAATTTTCTACTGAAAGGCAAGCCTGATTGTGCCGGAACATTAATTCACCTCATTACCGGCAGTCACTGCTGCCTTAGTCGTTTTCTTCGGCGTACTGCCATGATAAAACCTTAGCGGGTCAAGCGCATCGCGTATGGCATCGCCGACAAAGTTAACGGCCAATACGGTAGCTACGATCATGAGTCCCGGGAACATGGTAATCCACCATGCCCCGGCTAAAATACTACGCTGACCACCCATCAGCATGTTGCCCCATGACGGCTGATGCGGCGGAATTCCCATTCCTAAAAAGCTTAACGCCGCTTCGGTAATAATGGCATGGCCGACATTTAATGTAGCCAATACCACTACCGAAGCAAGACAGTTAGGCAATGTGTGACGAAAAACAAGCGCCCAGTCTGATGCACCCGCAACTGCCGCCGCTTTGACGAACGGCCGCTGCTTGACACTCAAAAATTCTGTGCGAACAAGCCTTGCTGTCTGCATCCAGGTTGTACAGGCAATGACGAGAACAACGCTGATAAGCCCCTGATTTCCCAGCGCTTGCAACGCAATGACCAAGACGAGCGATGGCAGCGATAAGAGACCATCAACGATTCTCATTAAAATATTATCGGCCAGCCCACCTAAGTAACCGCTGACAACACCAAAGCCTAAGCCTATTGTCGTTGACAGCACGACAGAGGCAACGCCGACTAACAACGAAACTCTGGCGCCATAAACAAGCCTGCTCCAAATATCGCGTCCCAATTCGTCGGTGCCCAGCCAATGCTCATAAGTCGGCGCCTGACGCACTGCCGCAAGATTTGTGTCGACAGCGCTAAAGGCGGTCAGCAACGGTGCACATACGGCTGCCAAGATGCATATCGTCAAAAATACTAACCCAACATTACCAAGCCGGTGACAAAAAAACCTTTGCCAGAACGTAGTCATTGCCGCTCTTTCAACCATGGGCGGCAATCCTCCGCTCTGACCCTTCCAGCTTGAGTCTGGGGTCAAGCCAAGCGCACAAAATATCGGCTAAAAGATTGCCGATGACAACAAAAACCCCTGTTAGCAGTACGGCGCCCATTAATAGCGGATAATCCCTAGTAGCTGCCGAGTATATCGTCAGTTGCCCCAGCCCCGGATAAGCAAAGACAGCTTCAATCAGATAGCCGCCGCCAATCAGCGATGCAAACGACATACCGACATAAGTCACAACAGGAATCAAGGCATTGCGAAATGCATGAGTAAAATAAATCTGCCTGCTGGTTAATCCTTTGGCTCTGGCCAGCAGCATATAGTCCTGACTCAGCACCTCCAATAAGCTTGAGCGAACAAAGCGGATATAAGAACCAATATGACTGACAGCCAGGACAAATACCGGCAAAACAAGGTGCTCCAGCCGATCCATTAAGCCGCCTTCGCCGCCGATGCTACTGATGCCGGCTGAAGGCAGCCACCCCAGGCTTACTGAAAACACCAGAATGGAAATAAGCGCCAACCAGAAGCTGGGGATAGAGTAAAAGAGAAAGGCTAAAAATGTACTGATATAATCAAACCAGGAATATTGGCGGACGGCGGCTGTCATCCCAATGACAGTCGCCAGTCCAAGCATTAGCCCCATTGCCGCAGTGTTGAGAATTAATGTATTAGGCAGCCGGGACATTATGACTTCACCGACATCACGACCATCCATATAAGACCGTCCCAGCTCACCGCGAAGCGCACCACCCAGCCACTTGCCGTACTGAATAATAATCGGCTGGTCGAGACCGAGATTAGTGCGAATGCGTGCCTGATCTTCGGCCCGCATTTTCTCAAGCTGGCTGCCATACATGGCCATTGCCGGGTCGCCATGCGCCGAATGGATGAGAAAAAAGGCGCACAGGCTAACGACAAACAATACCGGTATGCTTACCAGCAGCCTGCGGACAATAAATCCAAGCATTACTCTTTGCTCCACTCCTCGACATTCCAGATATAGCCGGCCCCGTGATGCCCTAAGACCCGTTCTTTGATACCACTGAGTTTTTTGTTAGTTACAAGGGCAACATCAAGGTAGGCCAGGAAATTAAAGGCTGGATCATTAGCTAGTTCAGTCTGGAAGTCACTATATAGCTTCAACCGCTCACTCCTATCGGCCGTCTGTCTGGCCTTTAGCAGCAGCACATCTACTTTGTCGTTTTTGTAGTTTTGGTAATTCCATTTACCAATCTGCGAACTATGGAACAGCCGGTACGTATGGTCATCCGGGTCAAACGGGCTGCCCCAGCCCAGCAAAAAAGTTTCCACATCACCGATATTAAACGAGCCGCGTTCGCGCGGGTCCGGAATGGCATCGACACCGATTTGTTTAAACTGGGTGCTTAAGGCGTTAGCAAAAGCTACCCGCACCGGATCATGGGCAAATGTCGTTATTTTGAAGCTAAGTTTGTGGCCGTCTTTAGCCAAAATGCCATCAGCTCCCGGCTTATAGCCGGCTTCGGCGAGTAGTGCCTTGGCCTTGTCGGGACTATAATCATATTGGTTTACGCTCGGATTATCTGCCCAGCTCTCTTGCAACGGACCGTAGGCCGGTTTTCCCCAGCCGAGCAGCACGCCTTTAACCATGGCTTCGCGATCAACGGCATAATTTAACGCCTGTCTAAGCTTGACGTCTTGCCATAACGGGGATTTGCGATTGTACATCATGACGCGGTAATCGGCTGTAGTCATGCGGCTTACTTTTAGGCTCTCGACCTTACTGAGGCGGTCGACTTGCATCGGATCAATCAGCGCCGCATCGATTTCCCCCGTTTCCAGTTGAACAGCGCGGACGTTTGGATCGGCAAGCTGTTTTAAGATAATTTTTTCGGCTTTAGGAGCACCACGGTAAAACTCCTTATTAGCAGTCAGTATCATGTACTGTCCCTTTTTCCATTCGGCAAACTTAAACGGTCCTGTGCCGACGGGATTGCTATTGAAGGAGTCATTGTTGATATCTTTACCATCAAGCAGGTGTTTAGGCAGCATGCCGCTCGACATTACGTTGAGAAGCGTCGGAAAGGGCGATTTCAGGATTATTTTGACGGTATTGGCGTCAATAACCTGGACTTCTTTAATTTCTTCAAACCGGTAATTTATTTCGGTATTATTTTGCTTATTGAGAGCCTGATCTATTGTAAATTTAACATCGTCGGCAGTAAACGGCTTACCGTCATGCCACTTAGCATCTTTTCTAAGTTTAAAGGTATACATCATTTGGTCGGGGGAAATCTCCCAGCTCTCGGCCAAATCAGGCACAGCTTCGTTTTTCTCATTAAACCGGGTTAAGCCACTAAAAATGAGGAAAATAGCGTCATCATGATCATCGGTAAATAAGGGGTTCAGCTTTTCTGTTTCATTTTCAATTCCAAGCACAATCGTTTTCGGGTCAGTTTTGGATACAGCCGGCGAATTGCTTTGCTTGCCACACCCGGCAAGTGCCAGCATAGATAATAAAAAGATGGCAGTCAACAACAAGCAAATTCTTTTATAAGCATTGCTCATGTACATATGTATTTTCTCCTTTCGTACTTACCTGGAAATGGCGGTCTAACCGTGTATCTTCTCAACTAGCTCAGCCTACCCCCCCAATTTAAAAACAGCCATAAAAACCATTGCTTTAGCAACGACCTTCATGGCTGCTCATTGAACATATAAAGAAAAAATATTGCCAACAGATTACCTAGCAAACTGTCTGTCGTATTCTTACGACAAAAGTAGTTTCAACTACTCTGTTACGTTGAATTGTAGCAAGATTCCCGTATTCTGTCAATGCAATGAATTGCAAAAATTATCCGGAAATCGTCTTTTTTAGATGCTCAGCAATTGACAATAGCAGTAAAATTTATTAATAATAGAGGTAAACCCCACCTAAGCTAGCTCTCTCTTTATCTAAAAATTGAGTCAATACTCCCGCCTCTACAGGCGGCTTCAGTTCAAGTGGAGCAGAGTCTCCACCTGCCCCCTGATGCTTCAGTTTTACTGAAACAAGTTCACTAGCTGATGAGGAGGATCAAAAATGATTGACCGCCCTGCAGATTATCAAAAAGCAATCGATTTTCATGGTCACTGTTGCCCGGGGCTTACGATTGGTTATCTGGCGGCTAAAGCCGCTCTTGCACATCTGAACGTAACCCGGGCTCAAGATGAGGAGCTTGTCGCCATTGTTGAATCCGACGGCTGCGGCATCGATGCAGTGCAAGCGCTATTAGGCTGTACCCTCGGCAAAGGCAACCTGATCTTTAAAGATTTGGGCAAGCAGGCTTACACGATCGGCAGCCGCCAAACAGGTAAAGCGGTCCGAATTGTGGTGACTGGCCAGGTAGTCCCGCTATCTCCAGAGCAAGAAGTCATAAAAAGTGCTGTTTACAGTGGGCACGCCACGACTTTGCAAAGAGACGCCTGGCAGCAAATTCAGGAGCAGCGTACCACTTATCTGCTGTCTACACCAAGCGAGCATTTGTTCAAAATCGAGGATATTGAACTTAAGCTGCCGCCAGAAGCCCAGATTTTCAATTCAGTCATTTGCGCCTATTGCGATGAAAAGGTAATGGAAGCTCGCGCCCGTTTGAAAAACGGCAAGATTGCCTGCCTGGCCTGCACTGAAGAATATAACCGGGGCTGGTAGGGTAAACCGTGAGCAGATGGCAGTGAGGTGAACAATATGTACAACGCTCAGTTCTGGGCCAATGCCTGGCAGGATGCCGGCAAAGCGGCAGACAGGCTGCGCCCTGACCCCAAGCTTTGGCAAGAGTATTGGGACTGCATGTCAGGCCGGTATGCCGAGCATAGTAAAGCCAATGAAGCGGTTCACCAGAATATCATTAATGACCTAATGACCCAAGGGGCAATCCGAGCTGGCGACACTCTAATCGACATTGGCTGCGGTCCTGGCACTTACGCCCTGCCACTGGCCGCCCGACAGGTTAAGGTTACTGGCCTTGATACCTCCCAAGGCATGCTAACAACACTCTATGATTACGCTTATAAAGCCGCCTTGCAGGACAATATCTCGATACGACTGGCCGACTGGCACGATATTGCTTCAACGGCGGCTTACGATATCGCCTTTGCCGCCAAAAGCCCGGCCATTAACAGCTATGACAGTCTGATAAAAATGAACAAAGTAGCCCGCCGCGCGTGCTGTCTAATCGGCTTCGCCGGCAAGCATGACATTAGCTTACGCCGTCTGCTCTGGGAGAGACTGCTCAAGCGGCCAGCGCCCGGACCTAGTTTTGACATTATTTATCCGCTTAACATTCTTTATCAGGAGGGCTATCGCCCCAATCTGAATTTTGTAAATTACGGACAAACGCACCAGGAGCCTCTTGATTATCTAATTGACCATTACAGTAGATATTTTGCCGCAATGGGTGTGACCGGTCCTGAAGTAACAAGCAGCATTCGGACTTTTTTAGAAAGCATCGCTACCGACGGCTATTGTGCTGAGACTTCAGAAACAACTGTCGGTATTATGTGGTGGCACGTATGAGCCTTCCGTCGACACCCAGGCTGCATTTCGACAAGTTTAGTTACATTCCCGGCATTACTGTCATTTCCCGGGAAATGACAGTAGACTTTGCAAAAACTAGGAGTCTGTCGTGGGAAATAAAAAGTGCTTGCAGGGTTTTACAATAGTTATATTGAATAGTTTAATATAGCAACTAACTTAAACAAATAAGGCTTGTGCCACGTCCTGGGGACTTGGTACAAGCCGCGTCTTTTCTTTTGGGCAAAAACCTTTGCAAGTGATTCTAGAGTTTATCCGATGACATCCGCGTCTTAATACCCTCTTCCGCGAGCGGGAATTAGAGTAGCTAAGTCATTCGGATAAGGTCGACTAAACTTCAGATGAGGTAAAAGCCTGAAGGGTTCATCTCTATATACCAAATAACATGAAAGGGTGGTCTATTAATGGCTGATAAATTTGACATCGGTATTATCGGCGGCGGCCCGGCGGCTATATTTGCTGCCTATGAGCTTATTAATAATAGTCCGAATAGTAAAATTGCTTTGCTTGAGGTCGGACATGACATTTATTCGCGCCGCTGCCCGATCACGGACAAAAAAGTACCGGATTGCATCAAATGTGATCCGTGTGCCATAATGCGCGGCTTTGGCGGCGCCGGTGCTTTTTCTGATGGCAAATACAACTTCACCACCAAGTTTGGCGGCTGGTTAAACGAATATATTGCCGACCAAACAGTACTCGATTTAATTGACTATGTAGACCAGATCAATATAAAATACGGTGCTCCGGCTGAATATTACAGCACGCAAAACAGTACGCTCGGCAAGCAGGCTTTGGAGCATGACCTGCATTTACTGGAAGCCACCGTTCGCCATCTCGGAACAGAGAATAACTTACAAATACTTAAAGGAATCTATGATTATCTAACAGAAAAGATAACGATGCGATTTGGTGTCATGGTCACTGCTATAAAAAAACAGGACAGCGTGTTTCTGCTGGAGACAGCAAAAAACGGCCGAATTGAATGTGATTACCTGATAGTTGCACCCGGACGATCCGGTTCGGAGTGGTTTGCCGATCAATGCCATGAGTTGGGCTTACCGCTAACCAATAACCAAGTAGACGTCGGTGTTCGCGTAGAAATTCCTTCCAATATATTTGAACATATTACCGATGCCGTATACGAAGCCAAGCTGGTCTACCGGACAAAACAGTACGGGGACTTAGTTCGAACATTCTGTATGAACCCCAAGGGGTATGTTGTGGCAGAAAATACGGACGGTATTGTTACGGTCAATGGACATAGCTACCGTAATGAAAAGTTGCACAGCAAAAATACTAATTTTGCGCTATTAGTCAGCAACCACTTTACTGAACCGTTTACTGAACCACATCAATATGGCAAGCGCATTGCATCTTTCTCCAATATGCTGGGCGGCGGTGTGCTTGTACAGCGCTTTGGCGACCTCCTCAAAGGCCGGCGTACGAATGAACACAGGATGTCCCAGAGCTTTACCCAGCCGACACTAAAAGCTACACCCGGTGACTTAAGTCTCGTTTTACCGAAACGCCACCTAGATAATATTATTGAAATGATTTATGCCTTGAATAAAATTGCGCCGGGATTGACAAATGATGATACACTGCTCTACGGCGTCGAAGTTAAATTCTATAGCTCGCGCCTTAAACTGACTAACGAGCTGGAAACTGAGATCGAAAACATGTTTGCTATCGGCGATGGCGCCGGCATCACCCGCGGCTTATCTCAAGCCAGCGCCAGCGGAATTCATGTAGCCAGAATGATAACAGAACGCATAAACAAAAAAGCTGATAGAAATCTCACGGATAGCTAAGTGTTAAACACGTATATCGGAAATGCACCCAATTTTATGATATGAGCAATCGCTGAGGAGAGCAGGATTAAGATGCCAAAGTTTCTTGGCCTATATGGCATGGTCAATTTCAATATTAATTCCTTTATTCATAATCATCCATTGCTGTTTTTTAAGTAATGCATTGATTACGATATAAGTATTCAGTGCAAGATTGGCTATGAATACTGTAGTATTCTAAAATAATTTGCTGCTACCGTTTATGTAAAATTGATTTTTACACTAGAACATGTTATAATTCTTGCTGTAGTTATGCAAGCTATCAATAGGAGTCTGTCTGGCGACAGACTCCTATTTTAATCATTATTTATTAGGGGAGGGATTCAGCTTATGTCTTTGCAATTCAAGGAATGGCCTTACCAGCAAGGTCAGCAATTTATTATAAAAGATTTTTCACATATCGTCGACCTTGAAACATGCCACGATAAAATTATGGCAATGTCTGACGGCTGGGTCGACGGCCCGGCGGCAGCAATATTGCGCGGCGGTACGAATGCCCGGGCAGTTCTTGATGTAATGGCCCAATCAGGCATAAGGAATGCTCATATTTATCATCTTGAAGAAAAGATCCCTTACCTAGAAGAAGTATTTCTCTCTTCGGTAGTAGATCCGGCCCATACTCTTTTTGACAATGTAAATATTACATGGCGACGCGAAGCAACCGTTGCCGATTTAGTTAAGCGGATTGGTACTCAATACAATATGCTTTTTTTTGGTGCGCCTCTGGCTCATTCAGAGATTGAACCATTGTACCGTCATTTGAAGGAATTATATAATGGCAGCGTTACACTTGTCCGCGGCCTAGTCGAAGATATTACCTTTGACCAAGGGGATGAAATATACCGCTGGGTGAGAGCGCGAACCTTTGAAGCTGCTGATTTTTCCTTGTCGTCTGTTCTCCGTGATTGCAAGAAAGCATTAGGGCTTAAAATTGCAATTATGCTGCCAAGCTTGAATGAGGAAAAGACAGTCGGCAATGTTATTAAAACTGCGCTGGAAGTTAAAAAGGAAGGCGTCATTGACGATGTTATTTTAATAGATTCAAACTCCGGTGATAAGACAGTTGACATTGCCAAGTCTTACGGCATCCACGTATACCAGCATGCGGAAATTGTTCCTGAGAAAGGAACATATTATGGCAAAGGCGAGGCGATGTACAAAAGCGCCTATATTACCGACGCCGATATTATCGCTTGGGTCGATACCGACATAGAAAGCATAACACCGCGCTTTTTCTATGGTTTATTAGGTCCCCTGCTCATGTATCCGGAAATAAAGTTTACCAAAGGTTATTTTTCCCGCCCGGTCCGAGTCGAAGCAAGCGGCTTAGAACTTGGCGGCGGCCGGGTTACCGAAATTTTAGCAAGACCCTGGATTAACACCTTTATGCCCGCTCTTTCCGGCTATATCCAGCCGTTAGCAGGAACAGCAGCCATTTACCGCGATGCCCTGCTTAATATGCGCATACCGGCAAATTACGGAGTAGAAATGGCGATGTTGATACAGGCTATTGAGCACATCGGACTGTGGTCTACTTGCCAGGTAAATCTCGGTGAAGTTATCCATAAATCCAAAAATGTTATTGGTCTGAGCGAGATGGCCTTTCAAATTATCCAGGTTATGGCCGAATTGAACAGCTTAGATCAGGGACAGCCATTGCCAAACATATTACGGCGTGTTTATTCAGCACACGGCAGTCTGAAAGTCGATATAAGGCGTTTTACAACTAATTGGCGTCAGTATAACAACTAGCTGCAAACAGCCTAAAATTTACATTGAACACCATAAAACTGCGGCTTGGCTGAGGAACTTTATCCGATTACTAAACTTCAGATGAGGTAAAAAGAACACTTGCAGTTTAGTCATGCTACTTTAAAACTATACTTCTTGACAGACATGACTGGCAGTCACGTCCATAAAATCGCGGTAGGATCATATCGTTTGACTTAATTCTCTAACTATGCTACTATTTTTATTGATATCATAACTTAATATTGAATCTAGAATAGGTGTCCGCAAGGACTTAATAGGGAAGACCGGTTTAAAGCCGGCGCGGTCCCGCCGCTGTAAGGATGAGCCAGCTTCATTTATGTCACTGTGAGTCATAATCTCATGGGAAGACGAAGTAAGCAATGAATCCAAGCCAGAAGAACTGCCTGTTTGATAATCGCCGTTCGACCTACGAGTGATGGGGAGGAGATTGAATAAATAAAAGTAATGATGGATTGCTCTTTTTTTTAAATCCTTTTCCGTGCTGTTTGGAAAAGGATTTTTTATTTTGCCTCGGAAATCTTATTTTGCCCAGCTTAAAAATGACATCAGTTGAGACTCCGATTTCAAGAACATACCTTGGATATAGACCTTTTAGACTGTATCGATTTTAGGTAGAATGCAGGAAATAGATTAGCGCATTTTACAAAAATACAAAATATTAAGGAGGACTTATGTTATGTTGATGCACCGTAGCATGCAAGGTGATCATAATGAAGAAAGGGAGGATTTTTTCTGGCATAATGAAAAATTGCGGTCTGTAGAACCTTTTCGCCCATTATCAGAAAGGCTTGACAAAGAATTTGCTATCGGTATGAAAAACCTAAAAGAAGTCTTGCCTGCCAGTGACTTTGAAAATTATATCGAAAGCATTGTATCACTTAAAATTATTGGTAGTTCACTTTGGCTGATAACAGACCGACCTATGCACCGCACTTTACTTAAACACAGGTTTATACCCGCGTTTAAGGAGGCTTTTGAGGTAGAAGACGTCCGTATTATCAGCCAGATTTGATGAGGAGGAAAACCGAGTGAGTGCAAAAAACAGCCAGTCGGAACTCAGCAATAATCTATTTGAAAGTTTTAACACTGTAACTTATGAGGAATGGAAAACTGCGGCGGAAAAGGCTTTAAAAGGAGCTCCTTTCGACAGCAGAATGCTGACAAAAACCTATGAGGATATTACCTTAAAACCTATTTACAGGCAAGCTGAGTTAGGTGAAGGAGTATTCGCCGACAGCATGCCGGGCAAAGCGCCATTTGTACGTTCTTCCAAAGTGGACGGTTATATACAAAAACCATGGCTTATTGCCCAAGAATGCAATCAAGCCAGTGCCAAAGACGTAAACGCGATACTTAAAAAGGAGCTTGACCGCGGCTTGCAAGCTATTCATCTGCATCTTGACCTGGCCTCACAATTAGGCCAGGATCCTACCGCCGCTAAACCGGAAGATATCGGCAATCAGGGAGTTTCTATCAGTACTTTGCAGGATATTAAGGAAATATTTGCTGGGTTGGATTTTACCAATATTCCCTTACGTGCGCATGCGGGTATTACTGCGCTGCCTATGATATCATTTTTGGCAGGCATGTGCGAAAATGAGAAAATCGACACTGAAAATCTCAGTGGCTGCGTCGGCGCTGACCCTATCGGAATGCTTTCTCAAATTGGCAGCCTTAATACAAGCCTTGATTCTATATACGATCAAATGGCCGTAACGATTGATTGGACTAGTAAAAAAGCTCCGCAACTAAGAACGGTGATTGCCGATGTGTCATGCTATCACAATTCAGGCGCAAACGCCGTGCAGGAACTGGCGCTTGCCATTGCTACAGCAGTTGAGTATACAAGGCAGATGACGGCGCGGGGCATAGATTTTTCCGATGTAGCCAAGCATTTGCAGTTTTCTTGTTCACTTGGGGCTAATATGTTTATGGAACTTGCCAAAGTTAGGGCATTAAGATTGCTGTGGAGCCAAATTTGCATCGCTTACGGTACGGACAGTGAACAATGCGCCGCAAATATTCATGTGAGGACTTCATATTTTACCAAAACAATTTATGACCCATATGTAAATATTCTGCGTGTAACAACAGAATCTTTTGCCGGAGCTGTCGGAGGCGTTGATAGTATGCATATCGGCCCTCTAGACGAAATTGTACACCGTGGCGATGAATTTTCACGGCGTATTTCGCGTAATATTCAGATTGTTTTACAAAAAGAATGCCATCTTCTTCAGCCAATTGACCCTGCTGGCGGGTCCTGGTACATAGAAAGTCTGACGGAGGACCTTGCCAGAAGAGCTTGGGATTTGTTCAAAAAAGTCGAAGACGAAGGCGGTATTGTAGCTGCTCTAGAAAAAGACATACCTCAGCAGGCTGTTAAACAGACCTATGACAAACGTGTCGCCAATATTTCCAAACGCAGAAATGTCATAGTTGGCACGAATAGCTACGCTAACCTCGGCGAAAAATTGCTGGAACCGGAAGTGCGAGACGAAAAATGGACGCAAGAACATATAAACAGTATTAAATCTTACCACGAGAGCGAATATCGCGAAAAACGCACCGCGGCTATTTCCGAGCTTAAAAAACAAATTGCAAAAAAAGATAAAGAAGTTCTGGATACAGCTATAAAAGCTGCCGTAGGCGGTTGTACTTTAGGCGAAATATTCCAGGCCTTGCGCCAGGAGAGTGCGCAGCTGCCGATTATAAAACCGCTTATCGCGAACCGTAACGCTGAAATATTTGAAAAACTACGCCAAACTACCGAACAGTATGTCAAAAAAACCGGCGACAATGTCCGCATCTTTTCCGCCAATATGGGCCCTATACCACAGCACAAAGCCCGTGCAGATTTCAGCAGGGGGTTCTTTGAAGTTGGCGCTTTTCAAGTTATAGGAAACAATGGCTTCAATACTGTTGAAGAAGCAGTTGAAGCGGCCATCAAGGAAAACCCGGATATAGTTATAATCTGCTCCACTGACAAAACGTACCCGGAACTTGTTCCTCCTTTAGCAAAAATACTGAAAGAAAAGCTGCCCAATGTAAAAATATTTCTTGCCGGGCAGGCGCCTGAAGATCTGAAAAAGATCTACATGGAAGCGGGCGTCGACGATTTTATCTTTATGGGTGCTGATTGTTACAAAATACTATCTGGCTTACAGCAGCGGAAAGGAATGATAGTATGATAAAGCAACCGGATTTTAAAAGTATGAATTTTAAAAGTGATTTTAAAAAGACAAGTTACGAAGAGTGGAAACAAGCTATTGAGAAAAAAACCGGCAAAAACATCGAAGAATTTGTCTACCGCACGATGGAACAGATAGATATCAACCCCTTGTATACCCACGAGGATATGAAGGGAATTGAGCATCTTAAATTTGATCTTTCCGGCCTGCCGCCCTATTTACGCGGCCCGTACGCCAACATGTATGTAACCCAACCCTGGACGGTTCGCCAGTATGCCGGCTTTTCAACAGCGGAAGAAAGTAATGCTTTTTATAAAAGAAACTTGGCTATGGGGCAAAAAGGGCTTTCCATCGCCTTTGACCTTGCCACCCACCGCGGCTATGATTCAGACCATGCCCGTGTCGTTGGCGATGTCGGCAAGGCGGGCGTGGCTGTAGACTCCATCCTTGACATGAAGATACTCTTTGACGGTATTCCGCTAGACCAAATGTCCGTATCAATGACGATGAATGGAGCGGTACTTCCGATAATGTCTTTTTACATAGTTGCCGCTGAGGAACAAGGCGTACCGCAGGAAATTCTCACAGGTACAATACAGAATGATATTCTCAAAGAATTCATGGTGCGTAATACTTATATCTATCCGCCCGAACCTTCTATGCGCATTATCGGCGATATTTTTGCTTTTACTTCGCAGAATATGCCCAAATTCAACAGTATCAGTATTTCCGGCTATCATATGCAGGAAGCCGGTGCAACTGCTGATATCGAGCTTGGCTACACATTGGCCGACGGCCTTGAGTACGTTAAAACCGGCTTAAAGGCAGGTCTTGACATTGACGCTTTTGCACCGCGTTTTGCCTTTTTTTGGGCAATAGGCAAAAACTACTTTATGGAAGTTGCAAAAATGCGCGCCGGCAGGCTGCTATGGGCCAAAATCATAAAACAATTCAACCCTAAAAATACCAAATCAATGGCGCTTAGAACACATTCGCAGACATCAGGATGGAGTCTCACTGAACAGGACCCGTTCAATAACGTCGCCAGAACTTGCATAGAAGCTCTCGCGGCAACAATGGGCCATACCCAGTCACTGCACACGAATGCTCTTGACGAAGCTATCGCTCTTCCGACAGACTTTTCCGCCCGCATAGCTCGTAATACACAGCTTTATTTACAGGATGAGACATATGTATGTAAAGTTATCGATCCATGGGGCGGTTCCTATTATGTAGAAGCCTTAACAAATGCCCTGGTACACAAGGCATGGGAACATATTCAGGAAGTTGAAAGTCTGGGTGGTATGGCTAAAGCTATTGATACAGGTCTGCCAAAAATGCGTATAGAAGAAGCCGCCGCGCGGCGGCAAGCTCAGATAGATTCTTCCAAAGAAACTATTGTCGGTGTCAATCGGTTTAGACTGGAAAAAGAAGATCCGCTGGAAATCTTGGAAGTTGACAACACCGTTGTCCGCGAGGCTCAACTAAGAAGATTAGAGCAACTTAAGGCAAACCGTGATAATAACGCTGTACAATCTGCCTTAGAAGCAATAACAAAATCAATGGAAACAGGCGAAGGCAATTTGCTTGACCTCGCAGTCAAGGCGGCCCGGCTCAGAGCTAGCCTTGGCGAGATATCCAGTGCAATTGAAAAAGTAGCTGGAAGGCATAAAGCAGTGATACGTTCCATTTCAGGCGTCTATAGCAGCGAATTTTCCGATGATCAAGAAATCGAAACTGTACGCCAAATGGCCGATAAATTTGAAGAATTAGAAGGCCGTCGGCCACGTATCCTGATGGCTAAAATGGGACAGGACGGACATGACCGCGGCGCGAAAGTAGTTTCAACTGCTTTTGCGGACATGGGATTTGACGTAGATATCGGCCCTCTGTTCCAGACACCGGAAGAAACCGCACAACAGGCAGTAGACAATGACGTGCATGTTGTCGGCATGAGTTCGCTTGCCGCCGGACATAAGACACTCTTGCCCCAGCTTGTTGACGAACTCAAAAAACGTGGACGCGGTGATATTATGGTAGTTGCAGGCGGCGTCATACCCGCGCAAGACTATGACTTCCTTCGTGCGCATGGCGCGGCAGCTATTTTTGGACCGGGTACCGTCATCCCTGTCGCCGCCCAAAAAGTACTTGAAATACTTATGAAACAGAGCCAACAGGCCGGATGAGTCAAAATTCAAATACAAGGCCACCGGAATGGGCGCAGGGTTCGGCCGAGGAAGGTTTCGCCAGTCGTGTGATGCATGGAGTAAAAACCAGGCATGACGGTATGCCTGGTCCAAATGATAATCCAGAGCCTGCCATTGTTGCCAGAGCGCCCCAACTTGATATAACTTCCTATGTGGAAGGTGTGAGAAGAGGCGAACGCAGTATATTGGCAAGGGCGATCACACTCGTTGAAAGCAATCATCCTAAACATATGCAGATGGCGCAAGAAATGCTGCAAGAACTTTTGCCTTACACGGGAAACTCATTGCGGGTTGGTATAACAGGTGTTCCCGGTGCTGGGAAAAGTACTTTCATCGAATCTTTAGGTTGCCGCCTGTGCAGCCAGGGGCATAAAGTAGCAGTTTTAGCAGTTGACCCGAGCAGTACTGTAACCAAGGGAAGCATTCTTGGTGATAAGACAAGGATGGAACAACTGACCCGCCATCCCAACGCTTTTATCAGGCCATCACCCTCTAGCGGCACGCTAGGTGGAGTAGCCCGCAAGAGCAGGGAAACGCTGCTTTTATGTGAAGCTGCTGGGTATGATATTATTCTTGTTGAGACTGTCGGCGTTGGACAAAGTGAAACAACAGTCCGCTCCATGGTAGACTGCTTTTTGCTGGTAGTTCTTACAGGCGCCGGCGATGAACTTCAAGGCATGAAAAAAGGCATTATGGAGCTGGCTGATATTATCACAGTCAATAAGGCCGATGGTGACAACAAACAGCGTGCCATGCTGGCAAGAGCAGATTATGAGCGGATACTCCATTATCTGCGCCCTGCAACTGAAGGCTGGTATACTCCGGCGCTTACCTGCTCTGCTGTGACGGGTGAGGGAATACAGGAATTATGGGACACTGTGGAAAAATTTCACCATCAAGTAAATGAAAACGGTTTCTTTAAAACGAGACGTCAGAATCAGGTTATTTCTTGGATGCGCTCTATGGTGGAAGAACATCTGTTTAGAAGGTTTTTCGAGCATCCAAAAATTGTGCAACTATTGCCTGACATAGAAGCTCAAGTAAAAGACGGTACTATTGTCACAACAAGAGCCGTACAACATCTTCTGAATATTTATGAAGGTGAATATAAAACATAAGGTACTTTACCCGATTGACATGACACTATGTCAATTCTATCATGGGTATGGGCAAGCCGGTTGATTTATTGCTATGTGCGAGATATAGAAAATCTCCTCGCAAAACTTATTGTACGAGGAATAATGTGCGTTGAAAAAACAATATAATCCTTGAGGAACAGGTATGTGTCGGCAATAGTAGCGGCTTGTTCCGGTCTATGGCCTGTTGCCGCCTCCTCAATTTGTGCCAATAGCTTTTGCGGCGCCTGTTCGGGAAACTGCTTTTCGGGGCTAGGTCTTCTATGGTTATGTGCGCTATGTTCGCAATTCTGCCGGTGTTATTAAGAAAGGCAAATCTCTTTTATACCAGTCTGGCAGAATAGTGGGGTTACTGTACCTCGTATCCATTGGATATGTCACCATACCCAATGGATACGAAGTTTTTATGTGTCAGTGATGCTATAAGCACCCAGCTCGGCGCTACAATTGAAACAAGCTCACTCTTTTTTTACAAAATTTTCTAATTTCTTTGCCGTTTAAACCCGCGCAAGATTTTGATTGCTTATTTGTCTACAGAATAGTTATTTGTTCCGCTACAATATCAGTAATAAACATATAACCTGGCTCATGGGTAATCATAATCTCCGGCTTAACTTTAATTGCAACTGCCTGAGGAGTAACGCCACATGCCCAGAAAATAGGAACTTCATCTTCACCAATGGGATGATAGTTCCCAAAATCAGGCTTGGTAACGTCAGCGATACCAATATCGTTCGGATCCCCTACATGCAGCGGCGCCCCATGCGTGGCATTATAGCGAGTAGTGACTTGAACCGCGCGAACAACTTTATTTTTCTTGATTATACGTGAGCTCGCCACGATAGGTCCTTCGAACACACCGGCTTTAATGCATTGAACATTTGTAATATAAATTGACGGAGTTGATTTATTCATTAGTATCCCGTTCATTTCCAAAGAGCGTTCAAAAGTAAAGCTACAGCCGATCAGAAAAGCCACCATGTCATCTTGCCAATACTTCGTTATGTTATCCACCTTATCAACTAGCTCTCCGTTACGCCAAATGCGATAGCCGGGAAGATCCGTCCGTATATCGCCTGTAGGCGTACTGATACGCGGAATAGGTGAACCGATATCCGTTGCCTCAATTAAGGGGCAAGCGTGTGGATTGCGTTGACAAAACAGTAGAAAATCATATGCGAGGTTTTTCTTCAGAACTACTAAATTGGTCTGTACATATTTTTTGGCTACAGCCACCGTATCACCGGTAATAATACCTTCACGGACAAGCCTTCTTGCCTCTTCCGCCGATATGTTCTCATAATCCATCTATGGTCACTCCTTATTTTACTTCTAAGCATATCCACCCCTTATGGTCATTGGTTAGAGCACCTTAGCCAGACTGAGAAACTTTTTCCAGGGACTCGCCCCTTGTTTCTTTCCCAAGCAACGCTATAGCCGCGGCTCCGATAACAAGAGCCAGCGCAACGACACCCAAAGTTTTAGTCAAACCAATTATCGGGTAAAGATAACCAACTGCTACAGGAGCAAGCATCCCGCCAATACGTCCTGATGAGTTTGCAATTCCAGAGCCCGTCCCTCTTATTTCAGTAGGATAGTTTTCTGGAGTATAAACATAGAGAAAGCAAGAGGCGCCAGCAGTAAAAATTATCACGGAAATACCACAACCCAACATAACTGACAGCGGCATATGACTAACAAGTGCCCAGCCGTAAATCACCGTGTGTATGGCGACAAGCAGAAAAGCGATGACCATTGGCCACTTGCGACCTATTTTATCTGACAAGTAAGAAGCAAACATACCACTCGGAATCCACACTAAATTCATAATTAAAACGTAACCGATCGAAGCAACCATGGAATATCCTGATTGTTTAAGCAGAGTTGGCATCCAAGCATTCAATCCCCACATTCCGAATAGCCAGCAGAACCATGCAATTAAGAGCATAATTGTGCGTTTAATATATTGTGAACTAAAAAGCATACCGTATTTATTATTAGATGCTGAGACTGCTATCTTTTCCACTGGCTGAGGTTCCGGCAAAGGCCTTCCTATAGATTCTTCAACCCTTTTTTCGAGCCATGCTAACTCTTCCTCCGCTCTTTTCTTGTCACCTTTCATCATAAACCAACGCGGCGACTCAGGGATATCTCTCCGCATAAACCAGACCAGTATTGCCGGTAATACTCCGCTTAAAAAGGCTGCACGCCAACCCCACGTCGGAACTAACGCTAAGCTAATGCCGGCTGCGAGTAACGTGCCTAGCCCCCACATTGATTGAGTTATACCGTTAAGCCTCCCACGTAAATGGGATGGCATCATCTCGCTTACATAAGTGAAAACGACTGGCTGCTCACCGCCCAAACCGAGTCCGGTAATAAACCGCATTACACATAACATCTCAAAAGTCGAAACAAAGGCGGTAGCGGCAGTGCCAACAGCAAATAAAAGCAAAGAAATTTTAAAGACCTTTAGTCTTCCAAAATAATCGGCCATAGCTCCCCCGAGTCCAGATCCGATCATCATTCCTAAAAAAGTAAAACTAAAAAGCAATCCGATTTCAACACCTGTTAAATTCAAGTCGGCAGAAAGCGAAGGCATTACGAAACTCAAGAGTGTAATATCGAAAGCATCAAAAAGATAACCGGCGGCTGCAATGCCAAACACCTTTTTTTGAATCCCTGAAAAAGGGAGTCGTTCCATCCGTCCGACCACTTTTTCCATGGTCAAAATTTGTCCGCTCATACTAAATACCTCCCCAAAGATTGTGGCTAACGTACCTGGCGCTACAATAATCAGTTTACCTATGGCGTGTTTACACTAGCATAATTTCTAGTCTATTTTTGATCTTGCTGTAGGTAATGCTCCGGAATTCCTGGCAAATAACTGGCAGCTTTACCGATTATTTGCTTGTCAGCGTTTCGCTTTGGACTCAGCGGGTTATATTTACCACGCCTTGTGAAGTAACCGCGAACATGTCTTCAATCCCAATTCCATATGGATAATATGGCCAATGATATTCCATACAACAAACCATACCGTTTTTGAGAACAACCTTGTTTCCTTGGCGAAATGTTAACGTAACCGGTTCCTGTTTGCCCAATACATGACCAATATCCCTGTTATACCCTTTAGTCAAATCGATTCCTTCAGGAAGCACTCCAATTTCCACCCAGCGGTTCTGATTAGCAATTAACTCCATTGTTCCGATACAATATATCTCTTCACCGGTTTTTCCTGGTATCGCAGCTGGAATTGCTACATTCACCATCTGATTTTCAATAAAACGATACAGCTCCCGGCTATTTTCATCCCGGACCAGCGTACGGGCCAAATCGGATACTGCCCGTACAAGTCCATTTTTGTCGATGGCTAACAGGCCAGCATCAATTTTCATGGTGCGAGTATCAGCATTTATCGGTGCAAATTGGGGAGGATTAGGTCTACGACTACGACTACCAGAGTGAAGCACGGTATGATATGGTCGTATGCTAATACTTAGTTCCGATTCTTCAACAAATTTCTGATAAGCAATATAAAGTTGCTTTTCCACATCAGTTTCTAGTATGGACTCTCCTCTATTCAATGCATTTTCCGCATACTGAATAGCAGTTTCAATACCAAACCGTGCTGCCTGAGCTGCAATTATATAATAAGGAAGCTCCTCCCCTGCACTGACCTCACGCCATTTGCGTAATTCGGTGCTAATACAACGAAGCCCCGCTTCCTTCAGCCCCACCTCCCTGAATAGTCCATACGGCAGGTGGTTTTCCTCAATCCCGGTGCTAATATGACCGTCATCATTACCTATTAAGGATTTCAGCCCAGTCCTTAAATCTGGGAAAACCCCAGTCAATTGCGGTAATGAGTGAAATATCGGTTGAGAGGACAACACATAAACCTTATTATGATAATAAAATGTCACAGCTTCGGATTTTGTAAAGAAATCTAGTGGGAGTCCAGCAATCTCCTGCTGATTTAACGGCGAACTGACTAGTAATGCATCAAGCTTTAATTGGGCTAACATCTCATCTAACAACTTAAATCGGTTATTTTTGAAATTTTCCAAATAACCGGTCAGACTCGGTGCTACCCGATTAACATCCGCTCGACACTGCTCATAACTGACCATCATCTGGTTTGAAACATCATCTGGATTAATCTCATACAAATAAACCCTGCGCCAAGATGCCCCCTGTGTCACATTCACATCAAATATAGCTTGCAATTCCTTGAACGCCGCATAGTAAATACACTCGTCGACCTCCAGTTTATTGCCTTCCACATTCTCCTGCACCAACTCCAGCCAATCTTCCGCAACGATGTCAACAATCGGGTCAAAGGTTAAATACGGCCGATAATATTTTACCGCTGCCTGTAGCCCTTCTTCGTGAAAATTTCCACACTCAATGTCCTTCGCTACCAAGATACAACTTCCATCATCCTTTTCCAGCATAAAAGGAGAAGAAGCTACTTTTGACTCTAAATCCAGTCGGGGGAGAAGCAAAGCCTGCTCTGTGTCCAATCCTGTTTTCTGGCGAATAACTTGCTGATTAAAGATAAGCCGATTCATTTGAGTTAGCCTCCTTCAAAAGTAAACATTCTTTTGTAGTGATTGCCTACCAGTTTTTCTTCATATAACTTTCAACTTACCCGCAGTATTTATTAACTGCTTATTCGATCTGTTTGAGTCCGTCCTATAAACTTCGTCCCCTTTAACTTATTGCAACTTGCAACTCTCAGTTTTCCTCCCCCTCTTTAATGGTATTCCTGGAATACCATTAATAGTAATAGTTTATACAAATAACAAAGTCTACACTACTATAATAATTTTTATATTGCGAAATGTCAATATTTTTTGTTAGTTTTTGTTGGTATTTGTAGTTATCAATATTCTGAGATGAGACTGATTGAAGTATAGAAACAACTATTTCATATGCTCGTTTTGCCTGATAAGAATCAACGCCACCGGATTCTGTATCGAGATTTTAAAGACCCTCACTTTCTTCAAGGAGTTCACCTTCCAACTTAATTAGAGTAATAAATATTGATAAATACCAATAAATAAAAACAGAAAAGAACAAAAATATTGACAACTTGCATTAAAATAAATTATCATAGTAGTATAGAATTTGGTTTGTTTCCACAATAAGTTTTGATGACTTAATATTATTAGTGGTATTCCAGGAATACCACTAAGGGAGGGAGGCAATGCGAGCTTGAACCATAGAGGTATGGTGCGGTACAATACCAGAATAAAATTAAATGCTTGTTGGAACTGCATCTATTGATATCCGCGGCATTTTTCAATAAGCAAGGCTCCGGTCGTTGCCGCGCTCATGACAGCTATCTAGGAAACTATATCAGCGACAAGGTGGAGGTTGGAGAAATGAACTACAACTTTGATGAAATTATCGACAGAAAAAATACGAATTGTATGAATACTGACGGGTTTCGGGCGTATATATTCGGCGATAGCGAAGGTACAATGAAATTTCCCTATAAGGATGAAGAATTTATTCGTATGTGGATAGCAGACATGGAATTTGCTACGCCGCAATTTATTTTAGACGCTATGAAGGCTAGAATAGACCGACGGATTTTAGGGTATTCACGAGTATTTGATCCGGAATATTATAATGTATTCAAAAAGTGGACTGAAAAGAAATATGGGTGGTCATGTAAGAAAGAACATTTAGTAACTTGCCCGGGTATAGTGCCTGCATTATATCAATTAGTAGGATATATTACGAAACCGGATGAAAAGGTATTAATCTTTACACCTTCCTATAAGCATTTCAGTGGCGCTGCGAACTGGCACGAGAGAGAATTAGTATGCTCCGACCTAATCAATGATGATGGCTATTACAAAATTGATTTTGATGATTTTTCTCGGAAAGCGGCTGATCCTAAAACAACATTATGTATTTTTTGCAGCCCACACAATCCTTCAGGAAGAATATGGACTGAAGAAGAATTGAAACAAGTAGCTGATATTTGTAGACTGAACAATGTTTATATTATTTCCGATGAAATTCATTGTGATCTTATTCGAAAAGGATTAATACATATCCCGATGGCCAAAGTGGTATCCGATTATGATAAAATCATTACTTGTATGGCTCCTAGTAAAACCTTCAATATGGCGGGAAATTTGTTATCTAATATCATTATCCCCGATGATAATATGCGAAAGTTCTGGAACACGAAGCGTTATATGAATGAAAATCCGATAAGTATCGCCGGATTTCAGGCAGCTTATGAATATGGTGAAGAGTGGCTGGAAGAATTGAAAACTTATTTAGATGAAAATTTCGAGTACTTGCGTCAATATTTGAGGGAGCATTTACCGGAAGCTAAATTCAGGATTCCAGAAGCTACATATCTTGGATGGGTTGATATCAGTGCTTATTTACCGGGCGAGAATGAATTGCCAAGATTCTTTGCTGAGAAAGCCGGTGTTTTATTGGAAGGCGGAAATATGTTTGTCCAGAATTCTGATGGCTTTATTCGTTTGAATGTCGCTTGTCCACGTTCTTTATTAGAAGATGGAGTAAAACGTATTTCAGAAGCTTTATTAAATAACAGAAAATAGCAGACGAAATTTAATTGTCAGTCTGAACAGAGTAGACCGAGAGAACTTTGGAAATCAGTGGACAGAAGGGCTTGTACATTGTGTTCATACATTACAGATAGGGCTGGACTCAAAACTAATATGCGTCTAGCCCTTTATGTATTTTGTTGTGTTGATGCTTTCAATCCCAAAATAAGCAATTATGTGAGGAGAACAAGATATGTCAACTGAAAATAATAAGATTATGAACGGTGAAGTTTTGATCAAAAATATGAAGCGGTATAGGTTATGGATCTTTCTGGCTATTTCCGTTACTTATGTATTATCGTATTTTCACAGGGCAGCTCCAGCCGTAGTAGGACCAGAAATCATGAGAGAATTATCTATAGCTCCGTCTGATATGGGGCTTATTGGATCTATGTATTTTGGGGCGTATGCTTTAACTGCGTTACCTGCAGGATTACTGGCTGATTCATGGGGGTCACGTAAAACAATAGCTGCTTTTGTGTTTCTGGCAGGTATCGGTGGTTTAATTTTTTCGTTAGCACAAAATGTTGAGATCATGGCAGCAGGACGATTTATTGTGGGCTTTGGTGTTGGTGTTGTATATGTAGCTGCTATGCGAATTATGGCTGATTGGTATAATTCTGATCAATTGGGTACTTATTCAGGATTATTACTAGGTGTCGGAAATGTTGGCGCGCTAATATCCACTACTCCTTTACTTTTTATTATGGGCAATATCGGATGGCGAAATTCTTTCGTTGTGATAGCCATTTTGACATTTATAGCAAGCGGAATAGCTTATATAGTTATTCGGAATCAACCCAACGAATTAGGATTTCCGTTATTAAGGAAAAACAACGGAACACATAAGGTTTCGTTAAATGAGTCAATAAAAACTGTATTTGGCAACAAAAAAATGTATTTACTCGGAATACTGTTGTTCTCTTATTACGGCTCATTTATGGGAGTCGGTTCTTTGTGGGCGGGACCATATATGCAAAATATATATGGGCTTTCAAAATCAGTAGTGGGTAGTATTCTGATGATGTTCCCTTTAGGTATGGTAATCGGTTGTCCATTGGCGGGCTATATATCAGATAAGGTTCTGAAATCTCGCAAAAAAGTGTTACTGTGGGGATGCCTATTACACACTTTATGTTATATTCCGTTAATCCTTTTTGCCGAAAGTCTGACAGTAGGAGCTTTGTATGTGCTTTTTGGTGTGTACGGCCTTACTGGAGGCTCATTTGTATCTTGTTTTGCGTGCGCACAAGAAATTTATGAAACGTCTTTTGGAGGGACAGCTGTAGGTGCATTAAATATTTTCCTTTTTTCAGGAGGAGCGTTTTACCAATATGTAATGGGAGTTGTTATTAGTTCTTACTTGCCGTCAGCAGCAAATATATATCCTTTAGCTGCTTACCAATCCGCTTTTAGTATTCCAATTTGCGGACTAATTATAGGTATTATTGCTTTTTCATTTTTCAAAGAAACTAAGCCGGTTTAAAATTGTCACGATGTCAAAATACTTGGTTGAAAATTATGCGAGCAATCGTTAAAGAAACTAGAAATAATTTGACATCATTTTAAATATCATCTACAATGGTAGGTATATCTGGTATTCCAGACATACCTTATGTTTTATTTTTTTGATAAGCGGGGGTTCTAGAAAATGTCTTTGTTAAGTGATTCATTACATGGAAATGTTGATAAAACTTCAGATATATTATATTCGCAGATTGTTGAACAAATCCGTCTTTGGATTTGTGAAGGTAAAGTCAAAGAAGGAGATATGCTGCCATCAGAGAGGGAGCTAGCCAAGACCTTTAATGTGAGCCGGATTCCTGTCAGGGAAGCCTTGAAAATCTTGGAGTATTTAGGCGTAGTTGAATATATTCGTGGAAAAGGAGTACGCGTTAAGCATATTGATATTGGGCAAGTATTGAATAATATTAGTTTTCTTATAACGAATCCGATTAGTCACTTTAAAAATATATTTGAGGTACGGGAGGTAATCGAAAGCCAAGCGGCTGGTTTTGCTGCTTTACGACGTACACAAAATGATCTAGACAAAATGGAAGAATCATTATTGCGGATGGAGCGTAGTATTCTGAGAAATGATGATGTAACAGATGCTTCTATCGAATTTCATAACGCTGTAGTTGAGGCTACGCATAACGAAGTAATGATTAAAGTTAATAATTTTCTTAAGGACCTATTGCGATATTCTCGTCAAGAAACGTTGAAAGATGAAAACAGAAGATGTGCCTCTCTATCACATCATAAAGTAATATTTAAAGAAATTAAACAACAGAATACTGCAGGGGCCATTGAAGCGCTGCGTGCACATTTGGCAGAAATAAAACAATAAGTCTGCCTTAATTTACATGGATTCTTATATAGAATGCCAGGTATATCTAAAAAGTACTAAACTTTATCCCATTAAAAAGCAAAAAAGTCGCTCTAAGAGCATCACTTCTATAAGTGGTAGTCTTAGAGCGGCTTTCATTGGTATTTTCTCCTGTTGATTTTAGTACGAGGGTATCATTCCCTCTCAATATTTTTTACATTTTCACCTTTTACAGGCGAATAGTCTCGCTTTGGTGTACTATTGACGACAATTTTGTCAAAATAAGCCTTAACACCTGTTGCCATACTCATATCCTCAACATTTTGGATATGCATATGTAAGTGAGGTTCCGATGAGTTGCCGGAATCGCTTACTGCAACAGCCCCTCAAATCGATCCGATTACGAATCTAACCGAAATGTTACGGGTATTGTCGTATAACATTCGATAGCCCTGCCGCTTTCTCGGTCTTTAGCCGGAACAAATCGCCACTGTTTTATGGCGGCTACCGCCGCATTATCTAACATGCCGTGCCCGGATGAGCGGGTGATCATGACGTCGCCTGGACAACCATTGGCCAAAACTTTTACTTTCAGCGTAACAGCCCCCTCGATACCTGCTTGGCGGGCTGCCTGCGGATACTTAGCTTTAACTGGATCTAGAACTCCGGGTGGTATCACACCGCCACTTTTTTTGCCGCTGCCACTACCGCTACCGATACCGGCAGCAGGCTTGCCTCCGGCCGGAGCTGCCGGCACATAGCTTGGCGCACTATTGCCGGCTACCGGTTGAACTTGATCAGTAACTGCTGCCATATCGCTCACCGGCGCCACTGCCTTCGGCACTGGAGCCGGCGTTTTTATTTGAGGTATTACCGGCGAAACCGGAGCAGCCATTGGCATTTGTGGCTGAGGAGCCGCGCTGTCCTCCGTATCTTCAATCTGCGGTTCATTGACTAAAGTCAATTCCAGATATTGCTCTGGAATTGTCGGCACAGCAAATAAATTAGCCGCCATATAACCCGAGCCAACCAAAAGAAAAACATGAACGATTACTGAGACGGTTACCGCCCGTCGCCAACGAAATTCATATGTCATACTTTTACCTCGCCTTCAACTCATAGCTGCAGCCATCCAGCGCGCATCTGCCATTGTAAACTAAAACCGTACAATTATGTCAGGCCTGATAGCAGAAAGTCGAGTAAACTGGCTAGCATTATACAGGTGTAACGATAATAAATATTATTATCATTAAAATTGTAGCTGTATTTGAAATATTAGGCAATAGTTTTTCAGCTCTTATATGTTGCTATTTTTCAGCTTATAATTAGGCGTTGAATCGCTAGGTTTTGCTAACGATGTCCGCAACATCCTTTAGCTTGATAATAAAGAGAGACTTAGCTTTAGATGGTTTTTTTGCCTTATCTGAAGTTTAGTCGACCTTATCCGAATGTCTAGCCGCTCTTAACTCCCACTTACACAAGCGGGAGTTAAGAGCGGCTTAGTCATCGGACAAAAAAATCCCGCAGCTTTTTGCTATTTTGCCGATTAATCGCAAAATCATCTTGCAATCTACCGCCATCAAAATGAATAACCCGATTACAGGCCAGAGCAATAAATTCGTAGTCATGAGTAACGACAAAAACAATTTTCCCCATCTCAGTCAATTGAGTGAGCAGCTTGGAAACCTGCTTCATGCCATCAAAGTCCAAGCCGCTTGTCGGTTCGTCAAAAATCAGGATTTCCTTATTACAAAGAATACCGGCAGCAATAGCTGTACGCTGCTTCTGACCGCCTGACAAAGATACAGGATGCCGGCTTCGGCATTCGTAAAGATCGAGCTCCTTCAATACATCTACAATCATATTCGGCTCTGGAGATACAACTCCTAAGCTGCACTCTTCCTCGACGCTTTCTGCAAATAACTGATAATTTACATCCTGCATCACCATATAGGCCAGCTTAAGGCGCTGCTTGGCAGCAACCGGCTTGCCATGATAACAGAACGTACCGCTAAATTCTTGCTGCAGGCCGCACAACACTTTAGAAAAAGTAGACTTTCCCGCGCCGTTTCTCCCAATGATGCCGACAACATCCCCTTTTGCCACTGCCAAATTAACATCTTCAAGCACAATGTTCTTTTCGTATTTTAAAGTCAATTTTTCCACCGTCAATACCGGGAAATTCGGCTGATTACGTTGCTCAGCCAATACTACTTTATGCAAATCCATTGTCCGCAGCCCTCTGCTCATTGCTGCGGCACTATCAAGTGCAAGAAATTGTTCTACTGTGTACTCTGCCGCAATGCGCCCCTTGTCCAGATAAATAATCCGGTCGACAATTTCTTGCAAGTAATAGAGCCGGTGTTCTGCGATGACAATAGTTTTTCCTTGCTGCTTCAACAACAGTAAAATTTCACGCACCTGATCAATTGACGCTACATCGAGATTGGAAGATGGTTCATCCAGCACGTACACGTCCGGCGAAGGCGCATACACCGAAGCAAACGCTACTTTTTGCTTTTCCCCGCCTGACAGAGCAAAAATACTACGTCCCAAAAGAGATTCTGCACGTAAGTCTTTTACTGTTTTTTGCATGCGCGCTAGAATTGTCTCTACCGGATAAGACAGGTTTTCCATACAAAACGCGATTTCACTATCGGTATCTACGTTAAAAAATTGTGTGCGCGGATTTTGGAAAACTGATCCCACCTTTTCCGCGATTGCATACATCGGCATTTCAGCTAGGTCGACACTGTCCAGAGTAACACGTCCGGCTAATTTACCTGGGAAAAAGTGCGGGATTAGTCCGTTGATCAATCGGGTCAAAGTGGTCTTTCCACAACCGCTCCGACCGCATAGGAGAACACATTCCCCCGGTTTTATTGTAATATTGATGTCTTGGACGCCGTCTTTTTCATCCTGATAAGTATAAGTAACATCGTGAAGCGTAATCATATAGCCCCCTAAAGCCAAGCAGCAGCCAGCAGCAGCAGCGCTCCGCCGGCACTAACGGCGTCCAAGGCATGAAACCCGACTTGCTGCAGACAAGTCCGAGGGCTTGGGTTATCAATTCCTCTGGTTATAGCTGCTGCAGACAATTGGTCCGCAAGGTTAGAAGCCGCTATCAGCATTGGCACGTAGACATATTCCAGCGTTGTAACAGGATGCCTGATTATTGCCCAAAACGAGGGGGATATCCCTCTCATCTTCATTGCATTGCGAATATGCTCCCACTCTTCCTTCATCATTGGGAAATAGCGCAATAATACTACCAAAGGTATGAAAATCGTTTTAGATATTCGCAACCGGTTCAGTGCCGCCATAAATTCATTTACCTTTGTAGTTGCAATTAAAACTCCGCCCAGCATGGCACAAGGAAATATTTTACGACAAAACGAAATAAACGCTACAATAGAGATTTTCCATACGCCTACAAGGTAAGCAGCACCTAATATTTGCAGGGTAATGAGCAAGCAATAAACGGCTGCCATGATCAAGGAAGATCGGTATACACCGCAGAACAGGCCAAACACGATTGCGCTTCCGGCAAGAAAGATCTCATATCTCAATGACGGCGCGAATAACACGCCCAGATTACCAATGAGCAGGATAAAAAGTTTTGTTCTGGGGTCAAGCTGCAGCCGTCCTTGTTTTTTTTGATTTGCCAGTACCTGTATAAGCTTCACCTACACAATCCCCGCTCTCTCAAATTGCTTTTTCAACAGTCGTTTTCCCAGGAGAGCCCCGAGAAGCGCCGCACTGACAGTCCCAATAATTAGGCTGGGCAGAACCCAGTTTTGGGCTGTGTAAGCCATAGTCTCCAGGTAAACAGGGTCTGTTCCCTTGCCAACTAAATAGTCTACATAGGACTGCTTATCAATCCAAAGCATCGCATAGGAACCAATAGGGTTTAATGAAAACACAACAAAACTGGCAATATTCCAATTTAGGCTTCTATAACCCCCGAGCTCTGCAATTTTACCGGCTATAATTCCCAAAGCAACATAGGTGATTGACCAAATCCAGAACATTCCCGTTATAAACATGATCAGCCCCATAATAGTACCCAAAATAATGACAGCACCATGCTGGGGTACTTTGGCGAGAAGCAGCATATAAACCGGACCTGTAAAAAAGGCAATAGAAACAGGCATGAGGAAAGTCAGAACCGGATTAGGCGCAAACGGCATTCCTGCCACTAATGAAACGACCAGGAAGAGGGCGCTAAAAATTCCGATTGTAACTAAATCCTTTACAAGCAACCCTCTCTTTACATGTGTTGTTGGTGTTATCACCTTACATTTCCCCTTGTACTTTTTTAACACTTAATGTGGATGATTGAGCGTTTGTTCTGAGAGCCGCAAACTCTTTTTTTACCATAAATACCGTCCATAAAACGATGACTGCGTCTATCGACAGCGAGCCGAAGTAAATACCGGAAACGCCAATCATTTTCGGCAAAATCAGCATAACCGGCATGTAAAAGACTAATTGTCTGGCAATGCCGATAAAAGCCGCCGGTTTTCCCTTTTCGATAGCAGGGAAAAAAGTCATTGCCATAAAAATTGCCGATAGTAATGGTAACATAGCCATATAGATCCGGAAATACATCAACTGCGTCCCGGTAAACATTTGATCAGGCAGCATCATGCTTAGAACAACTTTAGGAACGACCATGCAAATAAACCAGAAAGGCAATGTCAACAATAAGGCGGCTACTGTAAATATTTTATAAGAGCTTATGACACGCTCATATTGCCCGGCTCCATAGTTGATGCCAATGACCGGCTGCAACGCCCGCATTAAGCCAAAGATCGGCGTCAGCATAAAAACAAATATTCGGTAGACCACGCCATAAAAAGCAATATCAAATACTGTGCCATATTGGGCAAGGGCATTAAACACAACAATTCCCTGCACCAAGGTCATAACAATCATGATGAACGAAGGCATGCCCAAACTTATAATTAATTTTATTGAATTCTTATCCCACTGCAGAGAAAAAACCTTTGTTCTAAATGATGAAAAGTCTTTGCCAAAATAAATCCAGCCCAGCAGCGTGTAAACTAGCATGCCAATATTAGTCGCCCACGCAGAACCGGCTACACCTAAATCAAGGACCGCAACAAGCAAAAAATTAGCGATAACGTCAGCAATCAGACCGATGCCCATTATAACGGCCGCCGACTTCATTTTTCCTTCTGCTCGGACAATCATATTGGCTGCCAGACCATATATCCAGAAAAATGCACCTAGAATAGTAATTTTAAAGTAGAGATCAGCTAACCTTAGCACTTCGCCAGTTCCGCCCATAACCTTTACTAATTGAGTCGAAAAGCTTAGGCCCAGTACCATGTAGCCAATTGCTACAATAAGCGAAAGAAAATTAACATTGCCTAGCAACCGTTCCTGGGTGTTTTTATCCTGACGTCCGATGGCAATACTCAGTACCGATCCGGCGCCGACACCAACCAGCGAACCGATACCAACGCTAATTTGCGTTAAAGGATAGGCGACTGAAACCCCTGCTAATGCCGTTTCTCCTGCGAACCGGCCAACAAAGACAGCAGAAATAACAGTATTGAGTCCATAAAGTACCATAGCAACAATGGCCGGCCATGATAGCGCGGCCATTACTCTCCATAAACTCCCACTCAAAATAAACTGCTTTTGTTTTTCTTTATCCTTTACTGTCGCTTGGTTCAAAAAAAACCTCCTTACGCCTCATATCGAGTGCTATTTTCGTGCTGATTAGCCGGCAAATAGTAAGTTGTTTACCCAACTTCCGGACTTTGCGCCTGCCACATTATATAATACTTGCCGCGTTTTTGCAGCAGCTCTGCATGGGTGCCCTGTTCGACAATTCGTCCTTTGGACAGCACCAGGATCTGATCTGAGTTTTGTATGACAGAAAGGTTATGGGCAACCATGATGACCGTCTTATTTTGTTGCAGAAGATTTACAACCGCTGCCTTTACGGCAAGCTCGTTTTCGATGTCCAGCGATGCCGTAGCTTCATCCAGCAGCAAAACCGGACTGTCCTTTAAAATGGCTCGTGCGATGGAGATTCGCTGCCTTTCACCACCGGACAGCCTGTTTCCGTTTTCGCCTACGCTCGTTTCATAGCCCTGAGGCAAAGCGGTAATAAATGCAGCGCAGTTCGCCGCCCGGCAGGCGTTAACGACTTCAGCATCAGAAGCTACTCGGTTCGCAATTTTGATATTATTACCGATAGTATCATCAAACAGGAAAACATCCTGATATACTAAGGAAATAACAGCCAGCACCTTTTCCGGTCTTACCTCACGAATACTGACTCCGCCGATCGTGATATCGCCGGACTGCGGTTGATAAAACTTAGCGATAAGGTTCAGGATAGTAGATTTTCCAGCGCCGGAATCTCCTACAATGGCTGTGAGCCGACCGTTGGGCGCAGTAAAATTGATCTGTTCCAGTACAGGTTCGGCTTCCTTATAGCTAAAGGACACATTCCGGAAGGCAACGCCAAAGCCCTCCGGCTGAAATTCGGTTTCAGGCGCAGTCTCCTCCTGCGCGTAGGCCAGTTGATCCATGGACACTTTGGAAAGCATCAGGTTTTTATAGGCGATCAAATCGATAAACAAGGCGACGGCCAATCCGGCGATAAACAGGGGCAATATCACGCAAATGGCCAGGGCAGTGGCCGTGATCTCCCCCTGCAGCCACTGCCTGCCCGCCAGAAGCAGCGACAGGGGCAGACCTAGATTGATCAAGACCATCAGTACACTGCCAACCGGGATCAATTTTGCCTCAAACCGGTAACTTATATCACTGATAGCCTTCAGGGAGGCATTAACCTTTTCGTTCTTGCTTCCACCCAGTCCATAACTGCGCAATGTTTGAATGCCTGTAATATATTCGACGATGTCGCTGACGTTTTCATTTAATATTTCCTTTTTCCGTCCGCCGTATTGCTGAACGACTCGAAAAGAAAGCCACATTGCGGGAATGATTAGCAAGACAAGCAGCAGGTTGAGGAGTCCCACACCGGGATTGACGTAATACACAAAAGCCAGCATCATGCCGGTTAATGTAATATTCTTGACAATGTCCCCAGCCTTGTGGGTCAGGACGTTTTCATAATTGTTGACATCATAGGTTACGACATTGATATACTGGCCGGTTTGCTCCTTAAAAAAAGTGGACAGCGGCAACCGCCTCAGCTTGTCACCGAGAAACAGCCGGATATTTTTCGCAGTAATCGCTCCACCCACATGTCCGGCCGTATAGCCCCAGGTGTAAACCACGAGACGGATAATAAAAGTAAGGGCAATGGCGGTGCTTAAGACCGTCAGTGTTTTCATGTCCAGCTTGTTAACAAACAACGCATCGATAGACAACAGTACCATGCCGGTTGCTGAACCTGACAGGATGCCCTCTACGACATTAAAGGCGATGGCTTGCGTAAACCGTTTGTCTTTCTTTACCCATGGCTTGAGTCTCATACACCCGCCCCCTGTTCCCCACCGCTTAGCGCGTAGGAAATGCCCCGTGCTTGATCATAGTTATCCCATATACGCCGGTAGTAGTCATTTATTGCCAGCAATTGGGCGTGAGTACCGATGTCGGTTACCGTACTGTTTTCAACAACCGCAATCCGGTCGCATTTTTTGACGATATCTAGCCGGTGAGCCACAATAATCACCGTCCGACCTTCGCACAACCGATCAATAGCCCTGTCAATCTCCCGTTGGTGCTCCGGATCGACCGCCGCGGCAGCCTCATCTAACACCAAGAGCGGCGCATTTTTGACGATGGCCCTGGCAATGGCGATACGCTGTTTCTCCCCGCCGCTGAACCGGGAACCATAGCTGCCAACGTTTGTCTGGTAGCCATCAGGCAGGCTTTCAATAAAATCGTGAATCTGCGCCTTTTTCGCCGCCTGCTTTACGTCGTCAAGGGTAACCGGCATCCCCATCTGGATGTTTTCCAGCACGCTGCCCCTGGTCAGAAACGTATTTTGAAACACGATCGCGATATTTTGCAGCAGAACCTCATAATCGATATGTTTCACATTGCGGCCGCCGATGAGGATTTCGCCGCCGCTCACATCGAAAAAGCGGGCGAGCAGTTGGATGATCGTGCTTTTTCCGGCGCCGGATCTTCCCACCAAAGCAATTTTTTCGCCATCACGCACGGAAAAGTTTATATTCTGCAGGACGGTCTCCTTCCCGTCATAGGTAAAACTGACATTACGGAACGCGATATCCCGTTTAGCAGGAAAGCCTTTCGTACCCCGAGGCAAGGACGGAATATCCA
>Ga0153941_1000121_pt1 | contig 38477 bp, 49 predicted proteins | sample TSNJ025MetaG_FD_104733 | JGI IMG/M metagenome (GOLD analysis project Ga0153941, IMG submission 104733) | Attine ant fungus gardens microbial communities from New Jersey, USA - TSNJ025 MetaG | ecosystem: Host-associated > Fungi > Mycelium > Unclassified | place: USA: New Jersey, Brendan T. Byrne...
GGGCTTTACCTGATCAAATTTTTCCTGATATTGCTGCTGTTCAGCTTGACTAGCCTTGCTGTCAAACACTTGTGTCACACCTCCAAGATAGTTTTGAATCAATAGACAGTTACTATAAACATGTACGTTAATCACTTATATTTTGACCATAGCTAAACTGATTAATTCATTAAAATGACAAAGAGTGCCAACGGCACTCTTTGTAAATATAAATTAGGTTAGTGTTTGACTTGAAAGGCAACTTTTACATCAGCCTTATATTCAGCAATATGTCCATTGTCAACATTGGCAGTAAAGTTTGTTACTTCAACTCCCAAGATAGAATCGACAGTTTTGGCAGCTTCCAGTACAGCGTTATCTACAGCGTCAGTCCAGTTATGGCGGGAAGTCCCTACTAATTCAATTACTTTAACGACCATGGCCTACTACCTCCTTGTAAGATTAAGTTTTGTTAATAGCTATAGTCTGTACACTATTGGAATTGTTATGCCAGTGAAAGACCTGTTTTGCCTTAAACGGAGTTTTCTTAGGCAAGCCTGGATCAAAATATAGCCACGCCATTGTGCTGCCTGCCATTAGCAAAAACACTAAAAATAGGTAAATAATTCCTTTGTATTTAAACTTGTTAACGACACTGTTACTCATCATAATCACCTCGCCTTTATTTTAATCTTATTATTCCCCAAAATTAAATTTCATATGAATGATAATCGTGAAAACAGACCTCATAGCGAGGTCTGCATAAATTCTCTAATAAATTTTAACGCTTGTTTCTCGATTCTCGATACCTGAACTTGTGACAGTTTAATAATCGCAGCAACCTCAGCCTGGGTTTTATCGGCAAAAAATCGCAAATAGATGACGGTGCGCTCTTTGACGGGTAAGCGAGACAATACTTCTTTTAAGGCTAATTTATCGAAGTAGGCATTATCCTGACCGTCAGAATGTATGAGCTGGTCAAGCAGATGAATTGTATCGCCACCATCCCCCCCCTGGAATGCTTGTTCATAGATCGATACCTGAGGTTGAACGGCTTCAAGGGCAGCTACAATCTCTTGGGGCGCCAGCGATAACTCTTTGGCAATTTCACCAATCGTTGGCTCACGTCCCAAAGACCCTTGCAGTTTTTCCTGAGTTTTATGAACACGATACGCTAATTCTTTTAAGGGGCGGCTAACTTTTATCGGATTATCGTCTCTGATAAAACGGCGAATTTCACCAATAATCATCGGCACAGCATACGTAGAAAATTTAACACTAAAATTGAGGTCAAAGCGCTCAATCGCTTTTAACAGACCAATACAGCCTATTTGAAACAAATCATCCCACTCATAACCGCGATTAGTAAAGCGGTGAACAATGCTGCGCACCAAATTTAGATTGCCTTCAAGAATACGTTCAGTTGCTGCCTCCTTAATTGCAGTATCTGCCGATTGAGCTTTCATCAATAGCTCTTGGAATTCTTCTTCTTTGAGCATATCATTCACCTAATGTTCCGTGATTGGAACAAAGTGTTTGGCCATTCTCACCGTTGTACCCTGCTGAAGTTCTGATTTTACCTCAATTTCATCCATAAATGATTCCATAAAGACAAACCCAAGGCCCATACGCTCAGGGTCGCTAGAGAATGAAGGCTGACGAGCCTCCTCAATATTCGCAATTCCTTTACCGTAATCAATGATAATGAATTCAAGCTTACCTTGATACAAGTTCATTATTACTTCAATATAATTTTGTTTTTGCTTGTCCAAGCCATAGCCATGAATTACGGCATTTGACACAGCCTCCGAAACAGCAACTTTAATTTCGTCGATTTCAGTCAATGTCAAATCTACTTGAGCTGCAAAAGCAGCCGCCGCGGCTCTGGCAAAACCAACGTTTTCATTGACACTTAAAAATGATAATTTTATTTGATTTTTAATTTGTGCGTCCATTAGCATAGCCTCCTTATAGCTGCTCTAAGGCTTGTTCTTCTGATTTATAAAATGTAAATATTTTCATCAAACCGGCTAATTCAAATATTCTCTGCACTTGCGGTTCGAGATGGATGACAAGTAATTTCCCTCCAAGCTGATTAATCCGCTTATACCGGCCAAGAATAACACCTAGTCCTGAACTATCAATAAAGCTAACTGCCTGCATATTGAGCAAAATATTTTTGGCACCAGTCTCATCTAATGCCTGATCTACTGTCATACGAAAATTATCGGCGCCACAAACATCTAATTCGCCTTCAAGCTTAATGACTAATACACCTTGCTTCATAGCTGTAACGACTTTCAACAATATAACCTCCTACTTTAACCTTATATATAGGCAATTCGCTAAAAGGAAATTTTTTCCTGCAATATACAAAAAAAACTGTAGAGATGTTTTTCTACAGCTTTTTAAAAACTACTGAAATTTAGTATTATTTAAACATATTTACTATCATGTTCTGAAAGATCCTCAGCAAGCCAGCCTTAGGAATAGATTTTTCAGCAAGTAAATCAACCCGGGCTACTTCTTGACCTTCTTTAAGAATAATGAGCTCCCCACACTTTTGGCCCTCTTCAACCGGAGCATTAATAGTAGATTCTGCTATAATCTTTTTCTGTAAATTTTTACTTTGTCCTTTGCCGATAATTAAGTTCAAATCTTGAGCAGCAACTAACTGCAACTCATTTTCTATTCCTTTGTTTACTTTAAGCCGTTCAACAATGGCTCCCTGTGTAACAATCGGAACAGCAGAAAAATTAGCAAAGCCCCAGTCAAGTAATTTTATACTTTCCCTCAGGTGCGAACGCGGCTCAGGTGTAGCAAACACTACTGCAATTAGCCGTAGGGCATCCCGTTTGGCAGTACCGACAAAGCAATATTTTGCTTCTTCCGTCCAGCCAGTTTTGAGACCGTCTGCGCCTTTATACCACCACAATAGCTTATTGGTATTGACAAGCCAATTTTTATTGTCGCGTAGCCACGTTTCCTTTATGCCGCACATATCCATGTACAAAGGATGAGTGACAGCTTCTCTACCAATCAAGGCGGCATCATAGGCGCTCATATAATGGTCTGGCGTCGGCAGGCCATTCACATTATTAAAATGAGTATCAGCCAACCCAAGCGTTTCAGCGCGCTTGTTCATAGCCTCTACGGCCGCCTGTTCATTACTGTAAATATGCTCCATTAAAGCTACAGCAGCATCGTTAGCGCTGACAACCGCCACAGCCGACAACAGATCTTTGACTGTCATCTTTTCCCCCGGCTCAAGCCATATCTGAGAACCGCCCTGCCGCCAGGCATTTTCACTGGTAGAAACTTCATCGGCAAGATTGATACGGCCCTGATCAACTGCTTCAACTGCCAGCAATAATGTCATAATCTTGGTGACACTGGCAGGCGGCAACCGCTTGTGGGCATCTTTCTCAAAAAGTATCGTACCATTTTCGTCCATAAGTACAGCTGATACAGCACTAGTAGTTAAAGACTGTATTTTTGCCGGCTCTGTCGGAGCGCTAAAAGCCGTAGCAACAGTCAATACAAAGAACAGTAATGTCATCAGCGCAATTTTTCGAATCAATGCAGAACACTCCCTTCTTTTAAAATATCGTTTCCCATATTGCCATTGCTTAAACAGGGAATTTTAAACAAAAAAAACCGGCCTCAGGCTAGCCGGTCATGAAATCCGTTATCATCAACAAATCCTAGAATTAAGGGCGGAGGAGCGACTGCCCGGCTGTCAAAACTAACGGCCTGCTGTATCAGGTGTATAGCTTCTGCCAGCCGGCAGCTGTCATTGCTATAAATAGTTGCCAGCGGTTGGTTTTTATCAATATAATGACCAACATGACATTTTAGCACAACTCCTGCCGCCAAATCAATTTTCTGGTCCTTATATTCCCGTCCTGCGCCCAGCCGCATTGCCGCATAGCCAATTTGAGCGGCATCGATCTTTTTAACATACCCCCTGCCAATACTAGCAACCTCAGCCCAGTAGCGCGCCAACTGCAAACTGTCCGGATTGTAGACAATAGCGGCATCACCCCCCTGAGCGGCAATAAATTCGCCGAATTTAGCCAGCCCCTGCTTGCTGTCAATAAGCGTCATAAGCTTGCGGCGAGCAATCTCCGGTGTTAATGCCTTGCCGCCAGCAACCAGCATCTGTGAGCCGAGTGTCAGGCAGACCTCCTTAAGAGCTGAGCCGCCTCGCCCTGATAAAATCTCAATAGCCGCTTTTACCTCTAAACTGTTACCGATTGCTACTCCTAGCGGCTCATCCATGCTCGTTAACACAGCAACCGTTTGCCGGCCAACAAGCCGCCCAATCCGTACCATCGCCGTCGCCAGAGAAATCGCATCGGCTTTGTTTTTCATAAAAGCGCCACTGCCTACTTTTACGTCCAGCACAATTTTATCAGCACCGGCGGCAATCTTCTTGCTCATAATCGAGGATGCGATTAAAGCGATACTTTCTACCGTTGCTGTGACATCCCGGAGTGCATACAGTTTACCATCGGCCGGTGCAATACTGGCAGTCTGGCCGGTTATGGCAATTTGATATTTTTGTAAATTGGCAATAAACTCATGCTGCTCAAGTGTCGCCTTAAAGCCTGGGATAGCCTCAAGTTTATCGATAGTCCCCCCAGTAAAACCTAGCCCGCGACCTGACATTTTAGCGACAGGTATCCCAGCAGCCGATACAAGCGGCGCAAGTACTAAGGTCGTCGTATCAGCTACGCCACCGGTACTATGCTTATCCACCTTAATGCCGGGTACGGCACTTAAATCGACCATTTCTCCCGACTGTGCCATTGCTAAAGTAAGAGCGGCCGTTTCCCTTTCTGTCATTCCCTCAAAAAAAACGGCCATCAGCCAGGCTGCCATTTGATAATCAGGTATCTCAGTTAGCGTGTAGCCCTTAATTAGCCACTCTATTTCACTGTCTGACAACTCTTTCCCATCACGTTTTTTGGCAATTATATCAATAGCGCGCACAATTGATCACCTCGATATGTCTGTCAGAAAACTTTGTCCATAAGGCCAAGGAGGCAAACCAAAGTTTGCCGCCACAGTCGCTCCCACATCGGCAAACGTTGCCCGTATCCCGAGATTAACTTTAGTCTGCCTTTGCGCCAAGCCATGATAGTAAACTAAAAGCGGCACATATTCCCGGGTATGATCAGTACCCTGAACGGTTGGGTCACAACCGTGATCGGCTGTAATAATTAACAGATCGCTAGCACGTAATTTGGCCTTAAAGCTAGCCAGAGCAATATCAAATTGTTCAAGCGCCTTAGCATACCCGCCGGCATCATTACGATGTCCGTACCGGCTGTCAAAGTCGACTAAATTAGCCATGATGAGGCCATCCGGCAAGTTTTGCGCTGCTAGCTCATTCAACACCATCATGCCGTGCTGATTTGACTTGGTCGGGTAGGATTTGGTCAAGCCCCGATTAGCGTAAATATCGGCAATTTTGCCAACGCCAACTACAGAAAAGCCGGCTTGTTTCAGCGCATCAAGCACTGTTGCCGCCGGCGGTTCCAGGCTATAGTCATGACGGTTGGCAGTACGAGTATAATTACCGGCTGTGCCAATAAACGGACGTGCGATAATCCGTCCTACAGCGTGCTCGTTAACACATACTTTATCTCGGGCAATTTTACATAGTTCATATAAACGCTCTAAGGGAATAACACGCTCATGCGCCGCAATCTGAAAAACACTATCGGCAGATGTATAGATAATCGGTCGGCCTGTACGCATGTGTTCTTCACCAAGCTCGGCAATAATCTCTGTACCTGATGCCACTTGATTACCCAATACATCCAGCCCGGAATAAAACTTAAATCTGTCAATAATGTCCGGAGGAAAACCGCCAGGATAAACAGGAAAAGCTGTAAATACCGGACAACCGGCCAATTCCCAGTGACCGCTCGTCGTATCTTTTCCCCGGGATAATTCAGCCATTTTACCAAAAGCGGCAATAGGATGCAACGCTTTCCTGATGCCCGCAATAGGCTCGATTAATCCCAGTCCCATGCTTGCCAATACTGGCAAATTAAGTCCATCATTCCACTCAGCAACATGCGCCAGCGTATTGGCTGCTTGATCCCCATACTCGCCGGCATCTGGCGCTGCACCGATGCCTACACTATCAAGCACAATGACAAAGATGCGTTTGAACAAGTTATACGGCTCCTTTGTAAATTATTTATATGTATCATGCGCGAGGGTGTGTCTTATCATAAACCTCTTTTAAACGGTTTTTTGTTACATGGGTATAAATCTGAGTTGTCGATATATCGGCATGACCCAGCATTTCCTGTACAGAACGTAAGTCCGCCCCATTTTCCAGCAGGTGAGTTGCGAATGAATGCCGTAACGTATGCGGTGTTATTGCTTTAGTAATTCTGGCTTCCATTGCATATTTCTTAATTATTTTCCAAAACCCCTGCCGTGTCAGTCTGTTACCATGATGATTAACAAAGAGTGATGCTTCTTCGTACGTACGGACTAATTTCGCACGACCTTTGCCGATATATTCCTGGACACACTTGGCAGCAATTGAACCTAATGGCACAATCCGTTCTTTTGCGCCTTTGCCATAACACTTAATATACCCCATATCAAGATTTACATCGGAAATATTTAATGAAATCAATTCAGATACCCTGATACCAGTCGCATATAGCAATTCAAGCATAGCTTTGTCCCTAAGACCTGTTGGCTGAGACGTATTTGGCTGTTTAAGCAACTCTTCCACTTCAGTGATCGACAGGATTTTAGGCAGTTTCTTCTCTAGCTTAGGTGACTCCAAATTAACAGCAGGGTCTTTCTCTAAATGCCGTTCTCTAACAAGATATTGGTAAAAGGACTTTATAGCGGCAAGATTGCGCGATATGGTGGAAACAGCCCTTCCTCTTACTTGAAGACTGTTAAGATAGTTGAGGATGGTATCACGGTTAGAATTCCGTAAAAAATCTAATTGACTATTTTGCAAATAGGTTTGGAACTGCCGTAAGTCCCGCCCATAAGATTCTAGGGTATTCTGAGCCAATCCCCGCTCAACTGCAAGATAGTTAATAAATTCATTAACATACGATTCCATTTTAATTACCACCCTTTTTTCATCCCAGATTTCCAGCCAACATATCTCTATCTCTACCGGTGTTAGCTATTTTATTCAACACGAAGTTTACTTTTCCTTTATTTGCCTGTAATATTTCCAAAAATTTTCGCATTTTTTGTTTTTGGCTGTTAAATGATGTAATCCTCATAATAATTCAACTCAGAATTAACATAACACGTAATGGTTTTTCCAATAGGTGCTGCTCACGCATTTTAAGATCAGGACTGTTTGATTGCCAAAATATCGTTATTATTGTAGGTAGAATATAGAAGATAATAAGCGCTAATAGGAGAATTTTTATGTATAACTTGGACTTTTTTATGATACTCCGCAAAAAAAACGTCACTACCATCGCTTCTTATCCCTCCTAATAAATTATTATGGCCAGTGCAACTACTGTCATATTTTATGGCTAGTAATTATTTATGCCCTTTAACACCTGATTATGCTGCTTTTTTACTTTTTTATGATTATTAATTACGGCAACAATAAAAAGACTACATTGTGCTGTAGCCTTTTTATCAGCCTATTTAATAATCATTTGGGCTACCGTCTTCATAAAGACCGGAGAAACATAAACCTCCACCAGCGTTGCCCCTATCATGACAACAAGCATGGCTAAACAAAGAACTGAATAGGCGATAGAATTATAAAATAAGTTATCCTTATTTTTGTTGCGTCTGACCAACATTAATGAAAATGTTGTAGCCGCTACACCTGTTGCTAAAATGGCAGGAACAGCAAAAAAATTATGCGGCAACACAGAGACTAAGGCAAACAATAACCCCTTCATTATGTATTCGTTGACTAAGAATCCAACCGTAAATCCGATTACAAAGCCTCTCAGGCATACTAAAAACAACACAAACGGAATACCGACAATCGTAAAGCCTAATAACCACATCACAACAATTACTTTAAGATTATTGAGCATGACACTGACTAGCAACGACTGCGTGTCAGGCATTGCCTGCTCGGATCCGGCCAGTCCCTGAAAAAAAACCCGCAAGTAACCGACAAGCTCTGTTTTTTGCTCATCAGGCAATGTCTTGACAGCCATCGCACCAATGACGATCCCGATAACAAAAATAAGAGTCATAAAAAAGTAGGCGACAATGTTTGCGCGGACATAATCGGCAGCATTCTTGCGAACGAGCTTTAGCATGCATGTACCTCCCCAGCCAGTACCTGCTACAATATATGTCCATACGCAATTATTTAGACCTCATAATGACATGCTAGCAGCTTACCGTAAATGCCGCCGCCACCCCCGGTGATAGCAGCCTTGCCCGACCGGGCGCTTATAATAAAATCTGCTATTTTACGCCCGGCTATCTGGCTTAATTCGGCATGACTGACATTATGCAGAATATGCATTTCGGTCTTAAATTCGGTTAACAGCTTATCCTTATTCTTTTTCCCTAACCCAGGAATAAATTCCAAGGGGATTTGATACAAATAGCGCGGTCGGCCGGGTGGGTGATGCGGTTCAGCATAGTCGGCAATCTCCTCAATCCTATCAGAAACACCTTTGACTAGGCGCCGGCCACTACATTGAGGACAACAAGCGGCAAGGCCATAGATACTAATAAACCCGCAGCCTAAACAAAAAGTATGGTGATACTTGCCCAGACGAGGGTCAAGACCATAATTAGCCTGCACACCCCGCCCGTCCGTGCCTGATAGCGCCCAAGCCACCTCTTGAAACGAGAGTTCAGCCAGGGCAAAAACACTATATTCGCGCGCAATTTTGTCTAATGAATGAGCATCTGAATTAGTAACAAATGTATACCGAGCCAATTCGCCAATTCTGTCAGCCATATCACTATCGGCACTAAGTCCCAACTCAATGCCAGCCACTTGATCCATTTCCCGGTCAGTCAGAATATCTCTCAGGCGTCTGCAGCATACACCATACACACTTTTATGTGGTGTAAAAACATGAGCCGGTATAATGAGTGCGTCAAAATCTCCGGCGATATTGATCAATTGCCGCAAGGGCATATGGGCATTTTGCGAACTCAGGTTGATGTTGCGGATAAATTGACTCATATATGTGGAAAACGTCGCCATAGTCTTAATATCAGGTACAAATACCAATGTATGTGCCAGTCCGCCACCAGCTTCTCTAGTCTCGATTTCAGCACCAATCAATAATAAGCTACGTTGTTGGTAGATATAGCCACCGCCGCTGACCGGTACAAGTTCACCCTCTGCCAACAGCTTCACTATATCAGTCTGAACTAGAGGAGATAACGCATCAACAATACCGATAATATCCATACCCTTACGCTCAACCGCTTGCTGCAAAATTCCCTGCACAGTTAACCGGCGTGAGGTAGGAATCTTAATCCATTTACCGCTTTCACTCATGCCAACATGAATATGCAGATCAGCAAAAAATTGCTTGCGCATACGAGTACTATATCCCGGCTAAAAACAGTGCCACTAAGCTTTTGGCATCACAAATTTCGCCACTGGCAATCATTGCATGAATTTGTGCCGGAGTATACGTTTGTGTATGAATAAACTCATCATCATCAGGTCTTTTATCAGACTTTACTAAACCCTCGGCTAGATATAGATGGATGATCTCATTGGAGAATCCTGGTGTTGTATACATCGAAATCAACTTGCGGAGATTGTTGGCAGCAAAGCCAGTTTCCTCGGCAAGCTCTCTGCGGGCGCATGCCTCGGGTTCTTCACCGGCATCCAACTTACCGGCGGGCACTTCCAGCATAATTTGTTGTACTGGATGACGAAACTGCCGGACCAAAATGACGTTGCCCTCTTTTGTAAGAGGAACAACAGCGACAGCACCAGGATGCTCAACAACTTCTCTTGTGCCGATTTTTCCATTTGGCAACTCAACTTCATCTCGTCTTAAATTAATGACCTTGCCCTCAAACAGGCGGGTCGAGTTTAACAGTTGTTCATAAAAATCTGTTTCGGTGTAGGGCATAGAGACTCTCCTTTATGGTATTTATTGCTCATAACAATCATATATTACCCCAGAGGAGGAATGTCCCGTGAAGGTAATTGTAAGAAAAGGCTTTTATTTTAGCGGCAAAATTAAAGACTTGTTGAGAGAACTCGATTATTTCAAGACAAAGTACACTACTCTCCGGGAGCTTATCAACAAATCCGTACATTAGTCCGGTAATACTGCCCCCCTTGCTACCGCTTATATACTTCCCCAATCATACTGAGTCAGTATCACCTATACTCAATGTAAGCAACAAATTATTATTTTATTCATTACAGGCAGCAGAAAGTCCTGCAAAAACACAAACCTTACTGGGACGACTCGTCCTATCCAGTAAGGTTTGCAACAAAGCTAGCTGGCACGCATTTCCATACGCAGTTTATCAGCAATCATTGCCATAAATTCAGAATTTGTCGGTTTTCCTTTATCCAGCTTGATCGTATAACCAAACAGCTTGTTAATCATTTCGATATTTCCCCGATTCCAAGCTACTTCAATGGCATGACGGATAGCACGTTCCACCCTGCTTGGAGTCGTAGAGTACTTCTCAGCGATCATCGGATAAAGAACTTTAGTTACCGCTCCTAATAGCTCAACCTCAGCAACAATCATCATAATGGCATCACGCAAATACTGATAACCTTTTATATGAGCAGGAATGCCAATTTCTCTGATAACATTTGTCACTTCTACATCCATCGGGCGAGCTTTAACTGTTTGTACAGTAGCGGCGGCCATAGGACGATTCGTTGTCATGGTCCCTGCCAGTTGTCTGATTCTATTAACAAGTACATCCATATTAAATGGTTTTAATACATAATAATCGGCGCCTAATTCGACTACCCGCTGGGTTATGCTTTCCTGACCAAACGCGGTAAGCATGATAATCCGCGGTCGCTTGTTATTTGAAACATTAATACGCTCAAGTACACCTATTCCATCTAAATGTGGCATAATAATGTCTAAAACAATAACATCTGGGGCTTTTTCTTCAATGATTGTTAACATTTGCTCGCCATTATAAGCCACACCGACTAACTCAATATCATCTTCCCGTCTAAGGCAGTCCTGTAAAATCTCCAAAAAATCCTTGTTGTCATCAGCAATCGCTACCTTGATTGTTTCTTTTATCATCACTATCGGAATCCTCCCTGCTAAATCATATCTTTATAATTATGGTATTCGACAATTATATTCCATCTCCTTCCTTAACTGGAAATAAAATACAATTGTTTTAATTCAACTGCTAAGTGCTTATTTTAATTATATAGATAATTCCAGCATATGGCAAGTAAGTTTTACCGCATATTGTCAGATGTTATAAAAAGAGCTGCCAGAAAACGTGAATAGTTTTCTGGCAGCTTGATGTTCTTTTTTGGGAATAATTTCGCTCTCCATTAGCATCCAATCAATAAAGCAACCATAACCACTCGTCGGATCATGAACAAAAACATGGGTCACGGCGCCGATTAATTTACCATTTTGAATAATAGGGCTGCCACTCATGCCCTGAACGATTCCGCCTGTTTTTTCGAGTAAGCTTGGGTCAGTTACTTTAATAACCAAGCCTTTGCTTTCAGGTGCTTCCTGCAAGTTAATTTTTTGTATTTCAATAGAAAATTGTTCAATCGTCTGACCGTCAACGACTGTCAGCATTTCTGCAGGACCGACTTGGATCTGACTCATGGAAGCAATAGGAATAGGCTGTGGATACTTATCATTTGGTATCTGGGAATTGAGCTGACCATAAATTCCAAACTGAGTATTCTTGCTGATATGACCTACTAATTGATCTTCTTCGATAAAAACACCGATTTTTTCACCAGGATGACCTCTTTTTCCCTGTTGAATTCCTGATACTGTAGCCAGAACAATTTTTCCTTGTTCGCAATCGATCGGTTGATTTGTATCGCTGTCAGTAATAATATGGCCAAGAGCTCCATAGACTTTAGACTCTGGTTCAAAAAAAGACAATGTCCCTACTCCGGCCGCACTGTCACGAACAAACAGTCCGATCCGATAACGCTTAGTATCATGACACAATACCGGCGAAGCACTGATGTGATGCTGCCCTTCACTGCGTTTTAACAAAATATCGATGCTACGATATTTTTTGCCACTTTCGTCAATGATTTCAGCTACCTGAGTATCGCTTTGCACTGGGATACCATTAATACTGATAATTACATCCCCTACCGCGATGCCGGCATCCTTGGCAGGAGTGACATATTTTCCCTGCATAGTAAGCACAGGTGAATTACCGACAACAATAACACCTTGAGACTGAAGCACAACACCAATTGAGTGACCACCGGGAATCAGCTTAATCGGCGGCAGCACATCTACCTGCACCGTTCGGAACGGGATGATTCCGAACAATTTAAACTCTACCGTTGATTGCCCCAGCTTGACAGGCTCAAGTGACACAGGCCGCGATAATGCAATGATCGGTAACGACTCGATATGGGGCTGTACACGGACACTCTCATCATCTTGACCCACGGCAATAGTAAGGGGGAAATTAACGTCAAAGAGAGCCGTCTCGCCTTCGATAATTCTGATCTGCATGGGAAGACCATAAATACTTCGGAATTGGGGAGAAAAACAAAATGCACAGATTGCACTGATTATTAATATTGCCCAAATCAGTCTGCCGCTCACTAGCTGATTAAATCTCGTCATGTTTTTTTCCATCACTCCCCTATTACATTCTTCCCAAAATTACCACAATGCCTTTCATTTTCGGTTTTGATATTTTACTTTCATCCGATCGCAGATTTAGAATGTCCAAAATTTTGTGGGGATTATTCCGGTATTAATAGCATTTATTGCCTTGGAATTCGAAATTCGGCTGTTTTCGCAAAAAAAATAACGCAAGCTCACGCTTGCGCTTTATATTTCCAATTTGCTTTTTTAATTTTAGACATTTCCAGCATCTGAGCGGCATTATCTATGGAAAGTTGTGTAATTTCACCAGATGCCATTCTTGCCAATTGATGTAATTGAGCGTCAGGGTTTAGCCTGGTTACCTGTGTCAGCGTTCGCTCATCATCAATTATTTTTTCAATATATATATGGCAGTCTGCCATAGATGCAATTTGTGGCAGATGAGTAATACATAGTACCTGCTTATCAGCAACAGCTATGCTGGCAATTTTTTCAGCAACCTTCTGCGCTGTTTGTCCGCCAATCCCGGCATCAACTTCATCAAAGATCATCGTTTCAATTTCTTCGCGTTCAGAACACACTGTTTTTATTGCTAAGGCAATTCGCGACAACTCGCCGCCTGACGCAATTTTATGTAATAACCTCGGCTCTTCACCAGGATTTGCCGAAAAAAGAAACATAACGTCACTGGCACCGCTGGCCGAGTATTGTTTGCTTGGCTTGACATCTACGATAAACTGCGCTTTAGACATTGCCAAATCTGCTAGATGAGCTGATATCTGCCGACCCATTTCCCGTGCAGCCACCTGTCGGAGATTGTGAAGTTCAACGGCCACTTGTTCAGTTCGAAGCTTTAGCTCAAATTGCTGCTGTTCAAGCTTGCCTAACTGTTCATCATAATCGGTAATAGTCGCTAATTCTGTTGCGGCCCGTTCATAATAAATCAGTATTTCTTCTACTGTAGCCCCATATTTTCGCTTTAACTTATCAATTACATCAAGACGTTCTTCCAGTTTAGCTAATTTTGCCGGATTAAACTCAATGTTCTCACAATAATCGCGCAGTTCTCCCATCGTTTCTTCCAATTGGTAGAGAGACTCGGTCACGATGGCTAACGGCTGGTCGATTGAAGCATCATAGCGGGCTGCAATCTCCAGATCCCGCTTTATATCGGCAAGACAGGCTACGATACCAGGAAAACCTTTATTACCCTGACTCAGTAATATGTACGAACGCGATACCGCATTAACAATCTTTTCAGCATTTGCCAGCATTTGCACCTGGCTTTCCAGCTTTTCTTCTTCACCGACCGTCAGTGTCGCCGCAGCAATCTCCTGCGTCTGCCATGCAAGCATTTCTTCGCGCTGCATTCGCTCCCGAGAATCGCGCACCAGCGAGGACAACTCGGATTTAATGCTTTGCCAGGCTTTATAAACGGTGCGATACTCGTCAAGCTTCGGTTTTATAGCTGGCGAAAAGGCATCAGTAAGCATTAGGTGCGCATTAGGTTTTAACAAGACCTGATTCTCATGCTGGCCATGCATATCGACAAGCTTTTCGCCAATTTTCCGTAATATAGCTAAAGTTACCTGGCAGCCATTGATATGAATAGTGTTTTTTCCATGCAGCGTCAGGCGTCTGGCAATAATCAGTGCACCGTCTTCTTCATTAGTAATGCCTTGCTCGTCCAACAGTTGCTGAATAGAAGCATTAGCCTTAATATCAAAAACAGCTTCTACCCGGAAACTGTCGGCCCCTGAGCGAATACAATCGCTTGAGGCTCTGCCGCCAACAATGGCTGATAAGGCATCAATTAAAATAGATTTTCCTGCCCCTGTTTCTCCCGTCAGGATATTGAGGCCAGGTACGAATTCAATATGAGCCTTGTCAATTAACGCAAAGTTGATAACCGCAAGTGACTTTAACATCTTACATCTCCTCAAGCCTGCCCATCAGCGACCGGAATTTAGCTATGACCTGCGGGACGGCCTCTAAAGGTTTTACCAGTACAAAAATCGTATCGTCACCGCCCACTGTACCGATAATCTCAGACCATTTAACAAAATCGATCGCATAGGCAACGGCCTGAGCCGTACCAGGATGAGTGCGCAGAACAATAATATTCTGGCTAGAGTCGATTGTCACGATTGAATCCTGAAAAGTACGTTCTAAACGAGCCTGGGACATAATAATATTCTGTTCTGGGGGAAAAGCGTAACGATACCGCCCGTCGCCTGTCGGGATCTTAATCAGCATAAGCTCTTTAATATCGCGCGAAACGGTAGCTTGAGTTACATCAATACCATGCTTTCTCAGAGCTTCAGCCAAGTCTTCCTGTGTTTCAATAATATAGCGCTCAATAATTTCTTTAAACTTTGAGTGACGTAGAGCCTTCAATCTAATTCACCCCTTATCTTTTCAATTACATATAAAATCGGCGGGCTGTTTTTCTGATTTACCATCGACCAGCAGCCAACAGCAAAGCTAGCTTGGCTTAAGCTATTTAAATACGCATGCACGGCTTCTAGTTCCTGCCTGCCATGGGCATAACCGGGATAAGTGCAGATCGTGACTATGCCGTTGACACCAAGCAAATGCAAAACTTGAGCTAAAGCCTGTAAAGTAGTAGCTGGGGACGTGCTCAGCGCATGGTTTCCACCAGGTAAATACCCTAGATTAAACATCGCAGCATCTACGGTCTCGTTAAGATAGCTGGCGATATGCGAATGACTATCGGCAACAAGACGAACCTTGTGATCGACCTGATGCTTGACAAGCAATTGCTGCGTTTTACGCAACGCCTGCTCCTGAATGTCAAAAGCCCACACGATTGCAGAGTCAGGCGTATTACCGGCTAAAAATAATGTATCTTTACCATTACCGGCTGTTGCATCAACAACAAGGCTGGCAGAAGCCAGCGTGCGGTTTAACAGGCGCTGCGCCATCACCACTGCATTAGAAACTTCCACTGCGTTCTTCCCGTCTTAATTTAGTCCGCAAAGTTTCGTAATAACTTTTACCTGTAAAGCGGATAAAGCGCGCACGAAAGGGCGAGCGCCGGATGATGACGGTATCATCAGGTAAAAGATTAAAAACAGATTGGCCATCAACGGTTAGGACAATATCATCATGCGTCGCCTGCATCTGTACCTTTATCTCTTCCTGATCGGAAATGACTAATGCCCGTGAATGCAGCGTATGTGGACAAATAGGCGTTATTACAATCACTTTCAACTGAGGGTTGACGATCGGGCCGCCTGACGATAACGAATAGCCGGTTGAGCCGGTTGAAGTAGAAATAATCAGCCCATCAGCCGGATAATTGGCAGTCAATACTTCATCAATAAACAATTTTAGCTTTATCATGCGGGAAAACCCGCCTTTGGCAACAACAATGTCATTCAGCGCCGGTGAAATATAAATCGGACTGCCTTGGCGGATAACGACGGCATCAAGCATTAGACGTTCTTCGATGTAATAATCATTGCGAATCAGTCTGTCTAACGATGTACTTAACTCAGGCAGCTCAATCTCAGTCAGAAAACCAAGGTTGCCCATATTGACGCCACAGACGGGAATACCGAAAGGAAAGACTAGTCTGGCAGTATTGAGTAATGTGCCATCACCGCCGAGGGTAATGCCAAAAGTAATATCACTTTTTACGTTTTCGAGCTTTTCGGCTAAATTAGGGCATTTAAGTTCCAGTGCGGCCTCCGCCGGCAAAACTACCCTGAAATTGTGTTCCTTAAAATATTGTACAATCCAGCCCAACACAGTCGTTATACTTTCTTTTCTAGTGTTGGGAAACAGCCCTACAGTCAACACACTGTTTTTCCTCCGTCATTGAGTTAAATTGGCATGGGCGTCTGCAACTACTGTAGCGATGATTGCTTCATCTACTACTACATCGACCGGATAATTTGCCAGATATAAAAGATATTCAATATTGCCTTCCGGTCCTTTAACTGGGGAAAATGAAAGCCCTATAGGATTTAGTAAAAGCCCGCCTGCCATATGTGCAACATGCTGAATCACTTCGCGATGAACGCCGGGGTCCCTGACTACCCCCTTTTTGCCAACTTTCTCCCGTCCTGCTTCAAATTGCGGCTTAATCAGGGCGACAACTGTCCCTAACGGTGCTAATAAGGTCTTAACTACCGGCAACACTTTTTCAAGTGAAATAAAGGCGACATCGATTGAGACGAAATCTAATAAATGACCGATATCCTCCAGCTTGACATTCCTGATATTTGTTCTCTCCATATTGACTACACGCGCATCTGTTCTGAGAGACCAGGCTAACTGGCCATACCCGACATCAATCGCATAAACTAACACAGCGCCATGTTTGAGTGCACAGTCAGTAAATCCCCCAGTCGAAGCTCCCACATCGGCCATTACTTTACCTGTCAGGTCGATGTTAAAATGCGCTATTGCTTTGGCCAGCTTTAGTCCCCCTCGGCTGACATAACCAATGCTGTCGCCATGAACGGCAAGTCTCGCGATTGTAGAAACAAGAGTCCCTGCTTTATCTATCTTTTGTCCATCAGCCGTTACCAGACCGGCCATTATATAGGCTTTGGCCCGTTCACGGCTCGTTGCCAACCCTTGTTCGACAAGCAATACGTCTAACCGTTCTTTAGTTCGTTGTCCACTCATCTTTTGGCGCCAAACTGGCGGACGAACGCTTCGACAGCAACAGCAATTCCCCTATTGTCTAGTCCATACTGAGTCAATAAATAGCCACGAGAACCATGCTCAATATATTTGTCAGGCAGTCCCAACCGCAATATTTTTACCCAATTAAGCTTTTGCGCATTAATATATTCAAGCACAGCCGAACCGAATCCCCCGGCCAGCAAATTGTCTTCGACAGTAACAATAATACCAGCATCCCTGGCTACTTGCCGAATAATCTGACCATCAAGGGGTTTAACAAAGCGGGCATTGACAACGCCGGCCGCAATGCCTTTTTCGGCTAATAGTCCAGCAGCACTGCTGCATGCTTCAACCATTGTACCAATGGCAAGAAACACGACATCTTTTCCTGCCGACAGTTGTTCGGCTTTGCCGGCTGCCAGTTGAGTAAATCCAGTCTGCAATTCTACTCCCAAACCATTGCCGCGCGGATAGCGAATTGCGACTGGCGCATTAAGGGTGGTAGCCGTATATAACATATGCTGCAATTCATTTTCATCTTTTGGAGCCATAATAACAATGTTGGGAATATGCCGTAAGTAAGAATAATCAAAAACTCCATGATGGGTCGGCCCGTCTTCCCCAACGATACCGGCCCGGTCCAGCATAAAGATAACAGGCAGATTTTGCAAGCAGACATCATGAACGATCTGGTCATAAGCCCTTTGCATAAAGGTCGAATAAACAGCGACTACCGGTCGCTTCCCTTGCGAAGCCATACCGGCTGCCATAGTGATTGCATGTTGTTCGGCAATACCGACATCAAAAAATCGGTTTGGATATTTTACCGCAAATTTTTTCAAGCCTGTTCCCTCAGGCATAGCTGCGGTAATAGCCACAATGTCAGGATTTTGTGCTGCAAGCTTGACTAGAGCATCACCAAATACCTTAGTGTAGGAAGGTGCTCCCCCATTTTTAATTATTTCACCTGTTTCAATGCAGAAAGGGCCTACGCCATGAAACTTGTCGGCGTTACATTCTGCCGGCATATACCCTCTGCCTTTTTGGGTCACTAAATGAATAAGTACCGGCCCCTCAATGCTCTTGGTCTTATCAAGCACATCAAGAATTAACGGGATATTATGACCATCAATCGGCCCAAGGTAGGTAAAGCCTAACTCCTCAAATAATATCCCGGGAACGACAAGATATTTTAAACCGCTTTTGACCCGCTCTACTGTCTTAGCAACGCTATCGCCAATTGCCGGAATACGCCGCAATAAATACTCAATATCACGTTTTACTTTGGAATAGCTAGGCGCGGTACGCATCTTTGCCAGATATTCCGACATCGCCCCGACGTTTTTCTCAATAGACATTTCATTATCATTCAAGATAACTGTAAGATTTATGCCGAGATGTCCGGCATGATTAAGAGCCTCATACGCCTGCCCGCCAGTAAGTGAGCCGTCCCCGATTATGCTGATGACATTGTATTTATCCCTTGATATATCCCTGGCCAAAGCAATGCCTAAAGCCGATGATATCGAGGTGCTGGAATGCCCTGTACCAAAGGCATCATGCTGACTTTCACACCGCTTAGGAAAGCCGCTGATACCATCGGCTTTCCTAAGGGTGGAAAACGTCTCCCGACGTCCAGTTAAAATTTTATGCACGTAAGCCTGATGGCCAACATCCCAAACAAACTTATCTTTGGGACTATCAAACACCTTGTGCAGAGCCAGGGTCAGCTCAACAACGCCTAGATTAGGTGCTAAATGCCCGCCATTAGCAGACACTGTATGAATAAGAAGCTCGCGGATTTCCCCTGCGAGCGTTTCTAGTTGATCCAAGGAAAGGCTCTTTAGATCCTGTGGCCCGTTGATGCCATCAAGCAGTTTTCCCAAATGAAGTTCCCCTCTTTCCCTGACAAAGTTGTCAGGAATGTTGCTACGGTAATATTACCGTCCAAATTCAAACATATTATAACATATTTACCGATTAATAATCATCTATATAATACATAAAGCGCATAAGCAATCAGTGTGCCGTGTACAGCCCCGCCTAACACTTCAAGCGGTGTATGGCCCAGCAGCTCTTTAAGCCGGCCATCGCCTATTTTATGGTTGACTCGCATTTCCCGCACTAATTTATTAATAACTTTTGCCTGTTTGCCGGCTGCACGGCGTACGCCGGCAGCATCGTACATAACGATACCGGCCAGAATTACGGCTACCGCCAATAAATCTGATTCAAGACCTTCTTTAAGTGCTATGCCGACGGCTAGACTAACGACTAATGCCGTATGGGAACTGGGCATACCGCCAGCTCCCAGCAGTCGTCTGGCATCAAATACCCCGTATCGCCAGTAAGCAGTTATTATTTTTAACACTTGCGCTGTAAACCAGGCAGTAACGGCTGTCATTAATATGATATTTTTCCCTATCCCGGCCATAAATTCGGCCATATGCTACACCTCATGCTTCACGGCTGATTAAATACATGACTAGCTCCCGTAATATCCCGGCTTCCACGCTAAACCCTTTTAGGCTGGCCAAAGCATTATCTACCGCTATCTGAGCCAACTGCTTAGCACCGACCAGTGAATGCAGCGTAACATAAGTTACTTTGTCATTTCTCACATCACTGCCTACAGGCTTACCAATTTTGTCCGGACTGCCGACAACATCTAAGATATCGTCAGTAATCTGAAATGCCAGACCAAATTGCTCGGCATAATCGGTGAGGGCGTCTACTTGTTGCCGATCACCGCCTGCCAGCATCGCCCCAGCCCGCAGCGCTGCTTTAAACAAGGCTCCAGTTTTCGCCTGATGCATAAACTTCAATGTCTGATCATCAATTTTTTGTCCCTCAGAAGCAAGATCTACTGCCTGTCCGCCGACCATACCTGCAGCACCGGCGGCTAAAGCAATTTCTCTGACTACTTTAACTAACACAGCCGGATCAACAGCAGTTTGGGACAACATCGTACTAAAAGCAGCTGTCAGTAAACCATCGCCTGTCAAGATGGCCATGCCATCGCCATATACTTTATGGCTAGTCAGTTTACCACGCCGGTAATCGTCATTATCCATAGCCGGCAAATCGTCATGAACAAGTGAATAGGTGTGAATCATTTCCAGACCGCAGGCGACCGGCAGATAGGCAGCGCCATTACCGCCCACGGCATCTGCGGCTGCTATTAGCATAATTGGCCTGAGTCGTTTGCCACCCGCAAATAAGCTGTACCGCATAGCTTCATAGATGATAGGCGGATAGGCATCTCCCGGAATATATTGAGCAAGAGCAGTATCGATTAACTTAATTTTAGTCTGGCAATATTGATTAAGTAAATGTTCTGTCATCACGCTAATCATCCTCCACCAGATTCAGTGGTTTTTCAACAAGACGCCCTTGTTCCTGCTGCAAAATTTTATCTACCTGTGCTTCAGCATGATTAAGGCGTTCAAAACATAGCTTGGCATAAGAGATGCCTTGTCCAAATTTATCGAGTGCTTGCTCCAGCGGCAACTCATCTGCTTCCAGTTGCTTTACAATTACTTCTAATTTACCAAGCGCATCTTCAAAACATACATGATTTTGCTGATTACTTGTTTTACCGGCCATCTTTTTCCTCCCGTACCCTAATAACTTCAATATCTAACCGCCCCTGGTTTAAGACAATTTCCAATTGTTGTCCAGGCGTTACCTGACTGGCTTTGGAGATAACCTGTCCTTCATGTGTGCGGGCCAAGCTGTATCCTCTTGCCAATACCGCAAGCGGATCAAGCACTGACAGCTTCTCTGCATGAACCTTTAAAGCATGCTGCTTAGAGAGAAGATTTTTGCGCATAGCTTGCCCTAATCTTTCGACATATAGATCCGTCAGCTGCCGTTTATTGGCCAAAAGTTTTTCCGGTTGCATAAAAACCTTATTATCTCTAAGTTGGCGAACGGCTTGCCGGCGTTGTTTAATCAGCGTGCGTATATTACCTTCTAGCATAGTCTTAAGTGTACTAATATAGCGCTTAAGTTCAACTACGTCAGGTACAACAATCTCTGCAGCCTGAGAAGGTGTTGCCGCCCGTTTGTCGGCGGCAAAGTCGGCCAAGGTGTAGTCGGTCTGATGTCCGACAGCCGATACAACCGGAATGTCGGATGCAGCAATGGCTCGCACCACTTGCTCCTCATTAAAGGCCCACAATTCCTCAATTGAACCGCCGCCTCGGCCAGCAATAATAACATCTACATTGTTAAGTTTGTTAAAGGCTCGCAGCGCCTGTACAATCTGCCCGGCCGCCTCTAGCCCTTGCACCTGAACGGGGTAAAGGACAAGCGGCATACCCGGATGCCGCCGTTTGGCGACAGTAATAATATCGCGCAAAGCTGCACCTGTCGGCGAAGTTATAATACCTATAGCAGACGGCAAAAGCTTGAGCGGCCGTTTACGGCTGTCATCAAACAATCCTTCGGCTGCCAATTTCTCTTTAAGCTGATTATAAGCAAGATTCAGTTCACCCTCACCATCAGGTATCAGTTGGTCGGCATAAAGTTGATACTGTCCGTCTCGTTCAAAGATTGTAACTTGTCCATAGGCAATGATTTTAAGCCCGTCCCGCGGCTCAAATTTGAGAAACTGCGCCCGGCTTTTAAACATGACTCCTCGAATTTGAGAACCGGCATCTTTGAGTGTAAAGTAACAATGGCCTGAATAGTGACATTTAAAGTTCGATAACTCACCTTTAATAAAAACAGAAGCTAGTCTGGCATTCTTGTCAAACTGCCCTTTGATATATTTAGTAAGTTCACTAACAGTATATATATTGTTCATATAATTCCACCTGATTTTTTTAATCATCATAATAATAACCTATATAAGCAAAAAAAACCAGACATAAGTCTGGGTAAAGTATCTTTTAGAGCTCAAAATCTATCTCCGAAATAGCGTTGCGTCAAATACCCGCTTATACTTCCCACCACAAACCAAAAACAATATCCGGGAGGAATAATATACCCAACGATTAAGCCGATAACTGCCCCTGCCAGAATATAAGTTACCATGTTGTCACCTCCGGCATATGAGTTTAGAGTCTATGCATCATATGCAGCAGTGACGCAATCGGTGAATTTTCAGCCTGCTTATTGGGAAATCAGGGCAAAATACGCAGCACCGGTAGCATTGTCCGAACTAAACACAGGTTCAGGAAAATTGAGCGTGGCAACTCCCCGGTGTTCCAGCTGCTCTACAAGATAGTTCCTGATAAAACAGTTGGCCATAACCCCGCCTACAAGCAATACCGCCGTAATGCCTGTGTTGGCAACTGCATACTTAACCATACTCGTCACCGCTTTAGCGATACATAGTTCTACACCGGCAGCAATAGCTCCAGCAGCTATCCCCTTGGCAACAAGCTTGCGAACATGGGTTTCCGATCCTGCAAAACTAACGGTAGCCTCCCGCACACTAACCGGTATTTTTACTGCATCGTCACGATGAGGAGCAGCCAGCATTTCAAGCTGCGGCCCGGCAGGAAACTCTAACCCTAGCAACACGCCAATCCGGTCAACAAGCTGACCGGCATGAATATCCTGACTGCCACCAATTATTTTCAGGGAAAGTCGGTTCGATTGTGCCATTACAGCATCAGGCGAAACACAGACGACCTCGGTTGTACCACCTGATAAATGGACAGCGAGAAAAGTCGCCGTTCCGGGACCGGCGGCCGACCGTACCCCGGCAAAAATGTGGTTTTCCTGATGACTGAGGCGATAAAGCGGTATATTATGACTGAGTGATAATACTTTGGCATAACCGTCTCCGACTAGGAATGCCGGCATATAGGAGTCCGGCAAAGGCCGGGGAAAGCTTGACACACCAATGCATTTTAAAGCTATCGGCCCAGAAATTTTCCGGCAGGCATCGGCAAACAGCTCCGGCAGATTGCGGGTATGTTGAAAAACCATTTCCGACTGCTGCAGCCCCCGCTTGCCCGGCTTGACACTCAATAGCTTCCGGCAATCAGCGACCAACTTCCCAGCATCATCTAATATAGCCAGCGACGTAGTATAGCAGCTGGTGTCTATTCCTAGTGAATACTTCATGACAGTACTTTATTTTTTACAATCGACCCCAGTATGCCGTTAATAAACCGGCTTGAATCTTCTGTACCGAAAGTTTTGGCCAGCTCAACAGCTTCATTGATCGCGACACCTGGCTGCAGCCGCTCAACACTATATTGCATTTCATAAATCGCCATTCGGGTGATATTACGATCAACGCCGGCCATACGATCGATTTTCCATTCCCGTGACAGCTCTGATATATATTCGTCAATCGCTGCTAAGTGCACGCACGTACCTTCTACTAATGACCTGGCGTAACTCTTAGTATTGTCATTGACATCTTCCCGCTCGCTAAACACTAAGCTTAGCGCTTCGTCATTCGTTACACCTGGATTAAATTCTAATTGAAACAATGCTTGAACAGCCATTTCACGGGCCTTTCTACGGCTCATAAATTCCCTCTTTCTAACAGCTCCTACCGATTATAACCAGGGGGCAGCAGCTTATCCAATATTTCCATAATATCTTCTTTTCGGTCAATGCGCTTGCCGACTACATAGCCGGCAAAAGCGCATAAGACAACAAACAATGTGCGAAAAAAACCAAAAGTTAATACGAGGATGCCAAAAACAAGCCCAATCAGCATCCCCAGAAGTTTACCGCTATGGTGCTGCCAAATTTCCTCAAATAGCTTGGAATTCATGCTGCCACCCCTATTCAACACGCTGTTTGGGTCTATAGTCGTTGCCGATATTTTCCACGATAACCTGGACATCAGCTAGCTCTATCCCTACAGTATTTTTAAGATATTCATGGACACGCTGTTGAATCTCACCAGTTACAGTGGGAACAAATATTTCTGGACTTACCGACGCTTTTATACTCACTGTGATACCTTGACCAGACATTGCAACGTGAACCTTAACCCCACGTACACCGCGAATATGACGTACTCCCTTCGACACTAAATTTTCCACTGCGCCGAGAGAAATATGTACTTGTCCCATATCATTGTAATGGACAATAGTATCCCTAACCTTACGGGAACGAACGCCGGCAAAAAGCAGCCGAATACTGACTAAAAAAAATACGGCTCCAACCAGCGCGGCTTCCCATTGCCCATAAACATAGGCAAGGCTTGTCCCCGCCAATTCCAAAGGAATAAGGCGCAGAGCCAGGAGAATTATGGCAAAAGAGATACACGCCAACAAAAAAGTGTAAATAGCTAAGATGATGCGGTCAATAATACTCATAGTGCTTCTCCTTTCTTTGGCCTTCGACATTATCTTACCCTAATATCTTCTTCTTTATCTTCCGGTGCAAAACCTACGCCTTGTACATGAATGTTGACCTCAACAACGTCAAGCCCGGTCATTGATTCGATGCCCCGTTTAACGTTTTCCTGAACCCTTAACGCTACATCAGGGATACGTACACCATATTCAACAATTATATATAAATCTACTGCCGCTTCACGTTCGCCGACTTCAACTTTAACACCTTTAGAAAGATTCTTTTTACCTAACATCTCGGCAATACCGCCGACCAAGCCGGCACTCATCCCGGCAACTCCACTTACTTCAGTTGCTGCAAGCCCGGCAATAATACCAACAACCTCGTCAGCAATCCGAATAGAGCCAACGTCATTATGCTCAGTTTTTTCAGTACGCTCTTTCGCGTCCATTCCAGTGCCCCCTCTCCAGAAATCTCTTACTAGTAAATCTATTGTGTAGATTGAATTCTTATAACTATCTTATTATACCAAGCTTTTTCCACTTTTACAATTTATATAGGTGCAAATATTCAGGGGTATTTTCATAAGAAAAAATAAGCGGAGTCAGTACTTGCATGCTCCACTTAAGGTTTGGCACTAACAGTAATATCTTCCGGCTTAATGCCGGCGACACGGCTAATTACTTCAGCCACTTGTGCGACCTCGTCCCGGGAGATTGCCGCGCTCTTGACGACAGCACTGACTGAGTCATCGCGAACAAATACAAGAGCGTCACTAAACCCTTTAGCTTTGATTAAATTTTCCATTTCTGCTTCCCGCTGCTTTTCCAGTGTCATTTTAAGAATTGTTTCTTGTGCTTGCTGCTTAGTATCCTCGGCTTTAGTATTTTTTATAATCTCGCGCAAGAGATCAGACCGCTCACTTCTGATCTTATCGCGTTCAAGCCGGTACTCGGTAAAAAAATCGGGGGCCATTGCCTGTACAACCTGCTCGGTAACTACCGGCTTTGTCACCTGCATAGCATTTGACCTGTCAGCCCTTGCCTGGCGCACTTCCCGGGCATAGTTCCAAGCGCCGCTTAGCAGTAGTGAAACAATGCCTGTAACCACTGCAAGTACGGCAAATCTGCCTACTTTGCTTAAGGAAAAAGCTGAAAATATTCTCATTTGTTTACACCTCACTTTCGCTGCGGTAACACAGTAATTTTATAGGGTGCAATGCCCAAGCCGGACTCAACAGCTTTTGTAAGACTAGCTTTAACTGCTGAATCATGGGCACCTTCGGCAACGATCAGCACCCCTTTAATTTCCGGTTTATATTCCCGTACCATTACTGGCCGGTCAGCACCATTTTCTTTGCTTAGCAATAAGCTCTCCGACTCTTTTGTTTCAGTTGTTGTGCGGATACCGCCGGAGGTGTCTTTTTCCTGTACTGTTCTTGTCTCTTTTGTAACGTTTTTAGCATGTTCTTGTATACCGCCATTGTCCAGCGTTATACTGACCGACACCGCACCGGCTCCCCTAATTTGCGCTAACAAATTGGCTAGTTTACTTTCTAGCGCTTGTTCGTAACTGTGATTTATCGCCGGAGTAGTTTTAGCTGTTTCGGTAGGCACATATTGCTCTGGCTGGGATACAAACGGTTCATAAATACCGCCAACTGCCAGCAGCAAAATGCCCAGCACTCCAAGCCAAATCAGTCTGACGTTATTCGCACCTTCTTTTAGCAAACGACCAGGCATAGCCTTTTTAGCTCCTGACAGCCATTCCTTAAAGCTAGTTCCTGACGCACTCATACGCAATTCCCCCTAATTTATCCGTTGCACCTCAACTTGGCTGGCTTTTAACTGATATAACTCTGTCACCATCCTTGTAATCTTATCCGTTACAGGCGGTGAAAGATTTCTAGACTCTTTAGCCGGCTCAGCGGCATCTTGAGCAATCGTTACTCTGGCAATTTTTCGTTCGTCGGCAGTAATTCCAGGTTCAACATATACAATAACACGATTAAGCTTACCACGTGACTTATTACCTTGCTGCGCAGCATCAACTATTACTATGGCATCAGCGACACCGTCAACGGCCAACACCGTGGCCCTAATCTGCTTAGACAAATCTCTTTCATACATTTCCTGAACTATTTGGTCGCGCTTACCTGCCACCTGTTTAGCTGTGTCCATAATCTCACTATCAGACAGTCCGCTGCTGATCCCGGATGCCAGCGCAGGTACTTGCGCCGCTGTCCGCATACGATCAATAACGCTGATAACAGGATTCAAAATGGATAACATGATAAATAAACCCATGATAACTTTAATAAACCGTTGCATTCTGTTATTTGGTAGCATCAAATCAAGAAAAGAAGCGAATAAAACGACAAATATAATACTCTTGATCCAAACAGTAATCAAATCAATCATATCTTCACCTACCGCAACATCATGGTAGCGCTGCCGGCACCAATAATCATAGTTACAATCAGAAAAAACATCAACACAACTGTTAGTAGAGCCCCAAAAACTAATAGCAGATTATTTCCCATCGCATCAAGACATTTGGCCATCTTTTCGTCACCCATTGGTTGGATCAGCGCGCCGGTAATCTTGATGACAACTACCAAAGAAATCAGCTTAATCAGCGGCAAGGCACACAGCAGGCTGATAACTAATACGCCAAAAATACCTACCGCATTTTTCAGCACCAACGAAGCTCCCATAACCAGCTCAACAGTGTCGGCGAACATCTTGCCGACTACAGGGATAAATGCGGCCGTAGCATACTTTGCTGTTCTTAATGTCAAACCGTCGGCAACACTGCCGGCTACCCCCTGAATCGTGACAATACCGATAAAAACGACTAGCACCAATCCCAGTATCACCATCCCGGCCTGCTTAATAACTCCGGTCAAATTACTGAGTTTATAACTTCCAGAAAGAAAGTTGACACATTCTAAAACGGCCGTCAAAAAAAGCAATGGTAAAATTACATCTTTAACTACGACACTTGCTGCACTGACAGCTAACAACATCAAAGGGGTAAACAACGCCGCTGACGTCAGCGCACCTACTCCGGCTAGCAAGGACAATAATAACGGCAAAAGCGCTTGCATAAAGCCAACCATGTTACCTACAGTCTCTCTGGCAAGCGTCAATCCCTGATAAAATGTACTCAGCGCAATGACCGACAGAAAAACAAAGCAGACACTATAAGTCAATAGCGAGATCGTCGACGCTTCAAATGAGTTTTGAAGATTTTGCAGCAGGGCACACAACACAGCTAAAAATAGCAATTTGCCCATGAGATGAATATTGGTCGCTACTTCTTTAAACAGATAAGTAATAATCTTATTTCCAATACTTTCCCAATTAAAGGACAAGCCTTTTGTCGCAATCTCTTTAATTGTTTTAGATTCCAATAAAGGGATGTCCTCGTTCAATTCTCTATTAATTGCCTCAATAAAATGATTAATATTATGCACTGAAGTATTCTCCAGCAAATTCAGGGGTAGCTCAGGACTATCTTCAGGGGCGGCCCAGACAACATTGAGCCAAAGCATACTCATGAGAGCTGTTATAATTATTTTTTTCATGTTGCATTCCACCTTAAGGAATGAGTTTTACGATAGTTTCAAGCACTAAAGCAATAATCGGAACGGCCATAACCATGACCAATATTTTGCCGGCGAACTCTATCTTGCCGGCGACCGCGCCTTCGCCGGCATCCCTGCACACCTGGGCGCCAAACTCTGTGATATAAGCAATTCCGATAATTTTCAAAATCGTATTTAAATACATTTGGCTAATATTGGCCTTTTCCGCCAAATCACGGAATAAATCAAGTACGACAGTAAGCTTGCTGAGCACCATTAAGAAAATGATGGCCGACAATGTCAATCCTAATTGTACGGCGAGTTCAGGGCGCTGTTGTTTAATAATGATAATTAACAAAGTCACGACAAAGCCTAGCCCAATAATTTGTATGATATCCATGGCGACTACACCCCTTAGAGGCTAAATACGTCCTGGACGGTGTTTAGTAGTCGGCCTAGTAGCTGCACCACCCATAACAGCACCATGGCAAAACCGGCAAGTGTACACAAGTGAGCCATATCTTCTTTGCCGGCTTGTTTTAACGCTGTATGGATCACAGAAATTAAAATACCCACACCGGCAATTTTAAACAATACATCGATCCCCATCCTGGCCCGCTCCTCTCTTATGCTACATATTCCGCCCCTATAGCAAAACTATGACAACAGCCAAACTGCCGCAAACACCCAGGTAACGATACATTTTTACATTTTGTTCACAGAGTCTTTCCGCATCATACTGAATTCTCGATAACTGTACATGTACCAGTTCCAATGATTTGTGTTGCTCTTCCCGGTTCATACCGCCTAAGTTAGCGCTAAACACTGATAGTACTTCCCGCTCCGGCCGATTTAATACGAGAGCGTCGATACTGTTTAGAGCCTGAGTCATAGCCGAGTGAGGAGTCAGTGCTCCATCACTCGCTAATAGATCTGACATGGCATGAAATAATTCGGCTACCGGCCCGGTAATGCCGCCGGTACATTGCGCCAACGCATCAGGTAAAGGTATCGCGACATAATTAATATGCGATTTCAGTGCAGACAAACAACTGATAAGCTGCCTGATTTGCCGTGGCCGCTCCATATACCGTGCAGCCAAGCTAAAACCAATACTAGCGCCGGCCGTCACAATCATTAAGCTTCCAATAAATTTCAGCCACATACTCGCACCTCATGCGCACCGCTATAGATCGCTTTTTGCTGACGGCAATCGAATACTTCTTCGATAGTACCAGGCCCCAGGCGATTACTGACAATGACATAACGCTCAAAAAAATTTTCTTTAAGCAGCTCGCCAATATACGGTCGCTCTGCTAATTCCTCCAATGTTTTACTATGGGCAGTCGCGATGACGCTTACTCCGGCATGCAAGGCTTCGCGTACGGCTGCGGCGTCTTCAGAGCGCCCTAACTCATCGGTAGCAACTACTTGCGGCGCCATCGATCTGATAAGCATTAACAGGCCGCTCGCTTTCGGACAAGCATCAAGCACATCAATGCGCGGTCCTAAGTCCACACTTGGAATACCGTTTTGACAGGCAGCAATTTCAGAGCGTTCATCGACCAACCCAATTTGCACGCCGGCAATACCAAGAGCCGGCTTGCCTATACTCATTTGCCGGATTAAATCCCGCAAAATTGTCGTTTTACCACAACGGGGAGGCGAGATAATCAAGGTGCTATAACACTGCTTTTTTTCCATGATAAAAGGAAAAATGCGATCGGCACATCCATGTATTTCTCTAGCCAAGCGGATATTTAGCGAGCTAATATTTTTGATTGTCTTAATGGCTCCGTTGAAAACTGTAGCCTGTCCAGCCAGTCCAACCCGATGGCCGCCGTTAATCGTCAAATATCCCTGCTGCAGTTGCTCTTCAAAAGCATAGACCGAATTTTTACAAATTAGTTGAAACGTTCGGCTTAAATCTTCCCTAGTGCACCTGTAGCCCTCGAGTTGGCAAATTTCCTGACCAGGCTCCGCCACAATGATGTCCTGTTGACCCATGACTAGCTGCAGCGGTTGATTGGCTCTGATGCGGATCTCAGTAGCTTGCTGCACTATCCTGCTCGGCAATGACATGAGCAGCTGCACCAGGCGGGGCGGCAACACCGGATAAATATGTTGAGCTAACATATTGTGAATATTATTCATCTTTCTTTTCCCTCATTTATTCGTCATGGTGACTTGTCTCAGTATTGAATCCTTGTCTGTCTTTACATAGATATGTTATTAAACTAAATTTATGCTAAAAAATAAGGAATGTCTCAAAATGATTTGGTAATCATCTTGAGACATTCCCTTAATTAAAATCACCTTATGTTACTATAAACCAGGATGTATGATGTGGCTGGAGCTTTTTTCCCTTTGCACGCTGTCAGCATCGAGTACGTTATCATAGACTACATCGCCACAATAAGGGCAAGTAACTTCAATATCGTCAGCTTCATCTAAAATATCCGATTCGAAGGTTACTAATTCATGACAAGCCGGACAGGACATTTCAATCATGTCATCATCCAAGGCATCCTCATACAGATCATCATCCTCATACTCATCATCATCTTCTTCGTATATTTGATCCTCGATATCGCTCAGATCTTCATCAATCGATTCTACATACTCCTCCAGTTCCATCTGCGCTAAATTGACAGTTTGGATCTCATCAGCAAATACTTCGAGTACATCGATAATATTCAGCAGCACTTTACCCTCAGATGAATGTTCGTTAACATTAAGACCTTGCGTTAACCCCTGTAAATAGGCAACCTTTTCCTTAAGGTTTCTCATAAATTTTAAGCCCCCTTTAGCAATATTTCTTAGCGTTAGACACTATTTGTAGTATGTCCAATGCTTAAAAAAACATAACTTAGGGGGTTTTACAAGTCTAATAGCAATTAGGCACGTTCAATATAATCGCCAGTCCTGGTATCTATTCTTAATACTTCACCGATGTTGATAAATAACGGTACGCGTACGATATGCCCGGTCTCAAGTTTAGCCGGTTTTGTACCACCGGTCGCAGTATCACCCCTGATGCCAGGGTCGGTTTCAACAACGGTCAGCTCAACCGACAACGGCAAATCGATGCCAATTACATTGCCTTGAAAGAACAATACGGAAATATTGATATTTTCTTTTAAGAACTTACTGGCATTACCCATTTGCTCTGTCGACAAAGCAATCTGTTCGTAATTTTCATTATCCATCAGATTGAACATGCCGTCACTTTCATATAAGTACTGCATCTCCCGGCGATCAACATGCGCCTTTGGTAATTTTTCACCAGCATTAAAAGTGCGCTCGACAACAGCACCAGTACGGCCATTTTTGAGTTTAGCCCGCACGAAAGCAGCACCTTTGCCTGGCTTTACATGTTGGAAATCGACTACCGACCAAACATCGCCATCAATTTCAACTGTCACCCCTGTACGAAAATCATTACTTGAAATCATTGATAATGCCTCCCCATTGTTACCTCAATTAGCCTAATTCTATTAAGTCTTTACTGCTGGCAGTGAGCACTGTGCAGCCCGCAGTAGTAACAACCACTAAATCCTCAATCCGAACGCCACCCCAGTCAGGCAAATAAATACCCGGCTCAACAGAAGTCACCATACCCTCAGCCAGCTCAATGTCACCAGATGGTGACAACCGGGGATCTTCATGAATAAACAACCCAACCCCGTGGCCTAAACCGTGTCCGAAATATTCTCCATAACCGGCAGCAGTAATTATCTGTCTGGCAATGTGGTCTATCTCTTTGCCGGTTTTACCGGCTTTTACAGCACCAATACCCGCTAACTGGGCAGCTAACACAATGGCATAAATGTCACGCTGTTTATCGGTCGCCTTACCTACCGCAACTGTTCGCGTCATGTCAGAATGATACCCCTGATAAACGGCGCCAAAATCAATCGTAATTAACTCGCCTGCTTCAATGACCTTATCTGAAGCCTTGCCATGAGGCAATGCTCCCCTGACTCCCGAGGCTACAATCGTATCAAAGGCCGGTTTTTCCGCCCCCAACTTGCGCATCTGGTACTCCAATTCATGGGCAACATCTAATTCGGTGATTCCCGGCCTTATCATGTTTAACGCCTGATCAAAAGCACAATCAGCAATTTCTACCGCTGTAGCCAGTAAGTCCAGCTCTTGCCTGTCTTTAATCATTCTTAAGCAATCAAGTTGAACAGGGGCAAATTCAATTGTCGGCAAACAAGAGGTCAACTGCTGATAAACTTGCCAAGTGACAAAATCGCTTTCAAAGCCAATACGCTCAAGCCCCATTTGCCTCACTGTTTCTGCCAAAGTATCATAGATAGAAGTGCCGTGACGAACAATCTCATATAAAGGCGCTTGCTGTTTAGCTTGCTCAATATATCTAAAATCAGTCAGTAGTTCTTGTGAGTGTCTGCTGATCACCAGCATGCCTGATGATCCGGCAAAGCCACTAAAATAGCGCCGGTTTTTTGGCTTTGTTATCACAATACCGTCAAGACGGCTTGCTGCCATCATATCATACAATTTTACCAAACGCAGCTGTATCAAAAGCTATGCACTCCTCACCAAGCAGTTATTTCATAGGGAAATTAATCTATATAAAAACACATTTTCACATTGACCATACTATTTTAGCATATATTTTATATTTTTACTACCGCAAACTTGCTGCAAATCTTGTAGAACCCGGCAACAGAGGCTAATTCTGAAGCAGCGAGGCAGCGACTTCCCTGAATATCGGAGCGGCAACATTACTGCCGGACATACCTTCCTCAACAAACACCACGATAACATATTCAGGATTTTTAAGCGGAGTAAAGCCACTAAACCAGGCATGATTAATTCCCCGGCCGGTGACATTTGTCCGCCCTGTTTCAGCTGAACCTGTTTTACCTGCTGATCCAAAACCTTGCACATAAGCAGCTTGTCCTGTACCGTACTGAGTAACAGCAGTCATCATTTTCTTTAGTTTATCTGCTGTTTGGCGGGACATCACCCGCTCATTGGGGTGAGTATCACGAAATTTCTTGACAGCCACGCCTTGCTGATTTGTAAACTGACTGACGATATAAGGCTCAACCTTGATGCCGCCATTTACTATCGTTGCCACCGTTTGCGCCAGTTGTACCGGGGTTGCTTCACAAAATCCCTGCCCAATGGCTAAATTAGCCAAATCTCCGGCATACAACTGATCGGCCTCAGGCAAATTACCGCCGCCTTCCCCTAAGAACTCAAGCTCTGTTCGTGTGCCATACCCTAATTTTTTAGCCATAGCAATAAGCTTATCCGCTCCTAATTTCAGTGCGATCTCAATAAAAATCGGATTGCTGGAATGAGCCATAGCTTCAGTAATTGTCATATATCCTTTTGGCCCCTGTTCGTAATCCCAACCCCGAAACCTGACATTATTCACATCAATATAACCTGGATCAAAAAATACATCATCGATCTTTACTGATTTTTCCTCAAGAGCCGCCGCCGCCACCACCAGTTTAAATACTGAACCGGGTTGATACGATGACACGGCCCGATTTAATAACGGCGAGCTAGCTTTTGCTAAATACCTGCTAAGATTATTGGCATCAAAAGTAGGTCTTGATGCCATACCCAATATTTCTCCGGTATCGGGACGCATGACAACTACCGCACCTTTAATAATGGTATGATCCATAATTGCTTCAATTTTTTGCTGGACTTGCTTATCAATCGTTAAGACAATATTATGCTTTTGATCAGCGTTTGTTAACTTGATTCTTTTATACCCAAGGCCTGGTATCAGTTGCTGACCGGCATCAACGATAGCGGCAATATATTCGGGCTGACTCCCCCGTAAAAGCTCATCATACATTCCTTCAATACCACTAACGCCACGGTTGTCCGCGATATTTATGTAGCCGACGACATGAGCTGCAAGCGCTCCATGCCCATAGCGCAGCTTTTCTACAACTGCCACAATACCCGGCAGCTTCAGATCGTTAATCTTTGTGGCAGAATTACTATCGATGGCCTCGGCGAGTTTATAAGGATGTTCACTTGCTTTCAAACGTCGCAAGCCAATTGCAAGCGACTCAGATGACAAAGATGTTATATTTTTTATTTCGGCAAACGCTGCTGCTGTCTTATTTTCGATCTGTCCGGGAAAAACGACAATACTATACTGCTGGGCAGTATTTGTCAAAGGCAACATGTTACGGTCCAATATCTCGCCTCTCGCTACATTGACCGGTAATTCTTGCACGCGGATACTAAGTCCTTCTAATGCCAGTTGCGGACCGTGAATAATCTGTAGATAAAACAGACGCATAACAAGCATCCCTGACAAGAGCAAAAAAAATAAAACCAGCTGAAAGATACGTTTACCGGAATAAGCCATACTGTCACCTTCTACTATTATTTAGACAAGTATAGTATGGCTTATAGCAGCAAATGCTTATTCAGTTATTCGTCTCTTCCATATAGCGAATTGTAACAGTCAGATTCGCCAGTATCGTGCGGACTTCGCCTGCCGTATCAGGCGTCGCCCGTATTACCAGTATTCCGGCTGTGCGGTCTAGAGTGCTGACAACGCCTAAATATTCATAGCCTTCCATAACCCTATTTACATAATTAATATCTTTGGGCGAAATCTGAATTTTGATTGGCTTTGTCGTCATACTACTCATGGACTCCCCGCCGCTTTTCGGGACGCCTTAACATCGCGTACGGAGCGACAGGCTTGGCCATCGGCATTATGACAATTTGTTGCGGATGAGGCGCCACGTCTATACTAGTACCGATATCGTCCTGCATTGAGCTAATTACTTGGATAAAGTTATTTTGTCCGGGCTGCATAATCTCAATCTCCTCGCCCACTTTCATATTATTACGCTGCTCAACAGTCGCCAGACCTGTTCGATGGTCATACGCTTTGACTAGTCCGATAAAATCATGGGTCTGAATATAACTGGATGAAGTATAAATCTGGTCTTGCTCAGTTGTTTTATTAAAGTAAAAACCGGTCGTATATTCACGATGAGAAACTTTCCGCAGCTCATCAACCCACTGTTGATTCACGCAAAAATCAGCCGGCGACTGAGCGTAAGCGTCAATGGCCTCCCGGTAAACTTTGACGACAGTAGCGACATAGTGAATGCTTTTCATCCGGCCTTCAATCTTGAAGCTGTTTAAACCACTTGCTGCCAGCTTCGGCAAATGGCTAAGCAGACATAAATCCTTAGAATTAAAAATATAGGTGCCACGCTCATCCTCGACTACCGGCAGATAGACACCAGGACGGCTTTCCTCGACTAGATGATACTTCCAGCGACAGGGCTGGGCACACCCCCCTCGGTTGGCATCGCGACCGGTAAGGTAATTGCTGATCAGACACCGGCCGGAATAAGACATACACATAGCGCCATGGACAAAGGCTTCTAATTCAATGTCGACCTTTTGTCTGATCAGGCCAATATCAGCCAGGGAAAGCTCTCTGGCCAATACCGTTCGTGCGGCTCCGAGTTCCTGCCAAAACTTGACGGTCGACCAATTTGTACTATTGGCTTGTGTACTAATATGAATAGGCAAGGCCGGGGCAACCTCCCGGGCAATACGGAAAACGCCCGGATCGGCGACAATAATCGCGTCAGTCCCCATAGCAGCAACAGCCGCGATATAATCGGGCAAATCATCTAAGTCATCATTATGAGGAAAGACATTAATCGTTATATAAGTCTTTTTACCAAGACTATGGGCAAAATCAATGCCTTGCTTGAGCTCATCTAAGTCAAAATTATCACTGAACGCTCGAAGGCCAAAAGCCTTGCCACCCATATAAACAGCATCTGCGCCATATAGCAGCGCAATTTTAAGTTTATTAAAATTTCCCGCAGGGGCTAAAAGTTCCGGTTTTTTCACTCAATCGTCTCCTTGATAATATGATACAGCCATCCCGTCACCAATAGGAAAAATTGTTGTTTGGAACCGACAGTCATTGCCCACAAAGTCGAGGTAAGCCTGCAAACGCTTAACAATCGTGCGAAAACGCCGGGGAGCAGCCTGACCATCAAGCACCCAGCCTCTAAATAATACGTTGTCGGCGATGACAATAGCTCCAGAGGACAGCTTGTCCATAACTTTATGCAAATAATCAAGATATTGACCTTTAGCGGCGTCAATAAACACCAAGTCAAATTTGCCGGCAAGTCCGGGAACTACCGTCCCAGCATCGCCGGCAATAAATTGGATTTGCGCTTGAACGTCGCTACAAGCTAAAAAATTTTTCGCGACTGCTAACCGGTTTTCATCCAATTCAATCGTCGTTATGCTGCCACCGGCATTCATATTTGCTGCCAAAAGCAGTGTGGAGTAACCGATCGCGGTTCCAATCTCCAAAATAGCAGCAGGTTGGCAAGCGGCGGCTACTTGTTGCAGCAGTTGTCCGCTCTCTCTGTTAATAATCGGCACCTTATGAGCTAACGCATAATCTTCCATTCTAGCTAACGTACTAGTAATATCCATCATCTTAAAATTGCACCTGATCGATAGCCGCTAGATGTTCTGGATAAGTGCGGCTAAAATGATGCTTTCCCTGTTTGTCGGCAACAAAATACAAATAATCGGTCTCATCGGCAAAAAGCACTGACTTGATGGCAGCACTGCCGGGATTAGCAATCGGACCTGGCGGCAAGCCCATAATTAAATAAGTATTATAAGGTGAGGCGATTTGAGTGTCCTGAATCGTAAGCTCAGGCTTAGGATACCCCAGAATATATTGAATCGTAGCACATGACTGCAGCGGCATATCCTTTTTTACTCTATTGGCAAATATGCCGGCAATAATCGGCCGCTCCTCGCTCCGCTTAGCTTCCTTTTCAATAAGTGACGCTATAATGACAACGTCCCGCAGCGACATCCCCAGCTCCGCCGCCCGCTGTCTCAGTTCGGGGGTTAATTTTTTATCAAACTCCTTTACCATCATTGTCAGCAATTCTTCTTCACTCATTCCCCGGGGCACCCTGTACGTATCGGGAAAAAGGAATCCTTCCGCCCGGTACTTGGTGTCATCATGAGGTGTCATATAGGAAAATAGAGCAAAATCTTTGGCTAATTCCTTAAACTTCTCCACATCAGCCAGTTTCTTTTCAGCTAACAAATCGGCAATTTGATCAACAGTATAGCCCTCAGGAATAGTAAATTGCTGATATGCCGTTTGTCCTTGCGACATGATTGTCAGAATCCGCCGCACCGACATATCCGGACTAATGGCATATTCACCAGCTTGCAACGAGTTGTCCAGACCTTGAAATTTAGCAGCTAGACGAAAAGCAAGGGCATTTTTGATCAAACTTTTATTTTCCAAATCCTCGGCAATTGCTTTGGCTGAAGCACCTTGTTTTATCGTAAACAGCAACGTCTCACTAGCATTATCGACAGGCTGCATCAATATCCAGCCAAGTGTCAAACCGACACTAATAATAATAACTGTCAATAGGCCGCTAACTGCTATTGCTTTTTTCGTAGTCGAGTAATTCGGCATTATCATCCCCACTATCCCCCATTCATCAATCTTAACTACTACATTATAATATTTAATATCTATCAGGACAAATAGTTGAAGTAAAAAAGAAGCCTGTTCGGCTTCTTTTATTTCTCTTCGTCTTCTTCGTCTTCTTCGTCTTCTTCGTCATCCTCGTCCTCAATAACCAATTCTTCATAGGCTTTACGGACTTGCTCAAATTCTTCGTCAGTTGGGTCTACATAAACCTCTTCCCCATTCTCATCAGTGTCGATACGAGCGATAAACACATCGGTCTCTCCTGCACAGCCACAGCCGCAACCGCAGCTTTCTTCGTCATTTTCTTCCTCGTCTACATCGATCGGCACCAGAATGGCAAATTGCTTATCGCCAACAGGAACAATCATATCCTCACGATAATAGTATTCGTTGCCTTCCTCATCAGTCATGACTACTACCGGCTCATCGTCAAAATCCATGAAATCATCTTCTTTGTTATCTATCATTATTTACACCTCTTTTTACTCATACATATTGTTTATTGTATCTTAGAAAAGATATCCTGTCAAGGAAGCACAGGACAACAGTTTTAGGCTAACTCTTAGGCAAACTGTCAAGATATCCTTGTAGAAAAAAAACAGCAGCCATTTTATCGATTACCTGCCGTCGCCTAGCTCGGCTAACGTCGGCTGCA
>Ga0153941_1000123_pt1 | contig 38378 bp, 36 predicted proteins | sample TSNJ025MetaG_FD_104733 | JGI IMG/M metagenome (GOLD analysis project Ga0153941, IMG submission 104733) | Attine ant fungus gardens microbial communities from New Jersey, USA - TSNJ025 MetaG | ecosystem: Host-associated > Fungi > Mycelium > Unclassified | place: USA: New Jersey, Brendan T. Byrne...
AACAACTCATAATCATCATGCAGCAAATTTCTCACTACCATATATTTCCCATACAATCTACCTCTTGGGGTAACAATATCAATATTATTGAAATATTCATGTACTCCTTCTTCTTTATAATATATTATAATATTTGATACTATATTTGTATATGAATCCATGACATTTATAGAATAGCTAAAGTCATTAAATAATTCTAGCAATTTCGGTATAGACTCCAAAATAAAAAATTCTGGATGTTTAATCAGATATTCTTCCAATTTAACATATTTTTCATACTCAGGGCTCCAATCATCTCCATTTTCATCAAACATTAATATCTCTTCTGTAAAAATTTTTCGCATAAATTCTATTATTTCGTAAATATCATCTATTTCTTTTTCCAGTATATTACTTATTATTTGGTCCATTAATCCTCCATTCTGTAACTTTGTATAACATTAAGAATAAAATCCGTTTTTGAATCGGTATAGAGAACACGGTCGCCGTTCACTTCTTCAATAAGCCGCATTTTCAATTTTCCGTATTCATCAGCAATATCCTTGTTGTTAAGCAGCGCGTTTCTGAATATAGTTTGACGGCGGCTTTCTTCGCTATCTTTGGGACATACATAAAAATGATAGTCCATAAAATCATCAACAATCAAGCGTTTGAAAACTTCACGTTCCTTAATACCACCATCGCTCTTATGTCGAAACCCGACCTTTTCAAGACGGGAAACAATCGCCGGAAACATATCATAGGATTCCATCACTGCGACAATATCAATGATTGGTTTGGCGCACAAGCCGGGGACGGAAGTGCTGCCGACATGCTTGATTTCAATTACCAATTCGCCAATCTGTTCCATCAGATAATCATGGATACGTTCAAATTCAATTTTCCAATTTGAGTCATATGGTAAAACTATAAGTGTGTTCTGCAGTTTTGACATGATACAACCTCGCTTTCTAAAATGCTGAATAAAGCATTTTCGCAATCAATCTCAGCCATTGAGCCGTAAGGCAACGCACAAATTTGAGAAGTATGTCTGAATGTATGGTAATAACCGTATGCTGTCATTGCCGCCAATATTTGCGATAATCCCTTTAATGTCCGTTTGAGAAAACGCCCACATTAAATCTTCTGCTCGTGCTTCTGCATTTTCTTCCAAGTATTTTTCGCCTCGCATTGAGTTGGGTGCAGCAACACATTCCAATTCGAAAATTTCTTTCATTCGTTTAATCGCAAGGTCATAACACCAACGTGCATCCGGCTCTCCGGCGATACCCCATGAAAGAGAAACAGTTGCAATTTTATCGCCGCGATTAAGTTTTGAGGGTTTTATTAAATTCACAATATCTCTGATCCTCTTTCCTCCAATAGATTTCCTTGGCTATCATAGCTATAAGCAGTTCGACCCACATGGCTTGTGCGCTCTATCATTTGGTTCTTATTATAATTGTAATTTTCACTGATTTCAAGGTTTTCTTCTTTGCTTTGCCGTCTTTATTAACACCAGTCTTATATACCGGCTTGGAATCCATGTTATAAGAGGTTCTGATCATCCCTTTCATACCTGAATGTCTATATGTAATTCATACCATGTAGCATCCCTTGCTGGTACACAGACAATAATATTTCCGTTATTACACGAAACCTCTTCACCTGATTCTGAAAATCCCTTCCATCCATCCGTAGGCAGGTTGAGTATGTCTAGAGGAAGTTTTATACAGTCTTGTTGCTCAAATTCAGCAGGGTTATATATTACCAGTAATATATGTGTAACAGTCTTATCATCTATGAAATGCAATACCGCATCTATTTTTACACCATCAGGCTCACGCACATGAAGAAGAAAACCATTCTCAAAAAAAGCTGAATGCATTTTCCAAAAGTTCAGCCAGCGTTGTACTGCCGCCTTACTCTTTGGACCTTCCCATGGTAAATGTTGGAAACATTTTCCTTGAAAACCATACCCAAAACAGTTTGCCAAATAGGCATTATATTCCTCTGCATGCTCCTCCATTGGCTCAAGACAGGGACCGTTTAACCAAGAGACAACAGGTATGAATGTTGTTGCTTGTTCCGGTCTGTATATTTTTGTAAATTTATATGCACCTCTACGGGTAGATAAAATTTGCCCCCACATATCAAGACTGCCAAAATCACCCTCATCATAGCCTGTAGTTGTGATTCTGCTCATACCATGAGCAAATGCGCAAAATCCTTGAGCTGCCTCTCCGTGGAATCCATTTGCACACATTCTTCTATAAAAATGTGTTTGCCGTTCCCAGGCGAGCGGTTGATTGACCCCACCAGCCTTATATGGACGGTTTTCAGCTATACTGATATCTCCATAGTATGGCCCATCCAAATGCCATGCATCAAAACCGCCTTTTATCATAGCCTCTTCCATTTTCATGTTAATGTACTGTCCCCAATCTGTCCCAGGACATAACGTTGTTCCCCAGCGCTCGCTATTGTCATCCTCGTCCCATACAAGTTCCCATTTATTTTCTGCTACAGCTTTACTTTCATAGCTGTCCCAGATACTTACATAAATCGTATAGAATGAAATTTTCATACCCCTGCTATGAGCAAAATCTGTAAGCTTCTTTACATCTTCCCACCCATTAGGAAATAATTCCGGCCGCAGCTTATAATCTGCATAGGTTGTAAAAAGTGGGGATGTCAATTTTCCAGCAATCCATCCATGATGAAGATGGATTGCTTCATAGCCGGCATCTGCTGCCAATTCAATGCCATGGTAGTATTCTTCTATACTATTTTCTGCTGGGACCAGAGCGCAACTCAGCCAGCGTTTTGTAGTCCATGGCATAAGTTTTCTCGTGGCACGGCGAAAATCCAAACCCTTCAGTTCTTCATTTAGATTTGATACCACAAATTCGAATACACGAAAAGAATTGAATACATCACCAGGGAAAATCCATTTCTCAAGCTCTACAGGGTATGAGAAAACAGTAAGCTCTTCCCTTAAACAAAGCATATCCTTAACGTATTTTTCCTGATGTTCTATCCAGGGAGACCTGCATCTTTGTCCGTTTATCTTCATTGCATCCCGGACATAGTCATTCTCTATGATAAGCACCTTTTCGCCATTATTTGAAGGAATAATCTCTTCAACCATAATTCCATCAAGTTTTATAGCTTTAGACGTCCTGTTTTCTATTCTGATTGATTTTACCAGCACAGGAGAATTACCAAATGCTTCATATATTAAAGAGACAGAAATGCCTTTTATTTCCTTTTCTCTTAGAGAGAATACTATCTCAAGCTGCTCTCCTCCCCGCTCCAAACCTGTTTTTACATGATGCTCATATATAAGTGAATTTTCTACTGATCCTCCAATAACATAGATCTTACCGTTTATTTTTAGCACACCTTCATTATTGGTTCTTCTTTTTAGTAATTTAATTCTCTCAGGATACGCTTCAAATAATTCTGTTACGAAACCAGGTTGGGTATCCACAAATTTTCTGCTAAGAAAAGGACTTTTTACACATAAATCATATTGCATATTAGCTGCTCCTCCTGTTTTATAGAATACGGTCAAAATAGATAAGCGCTACTTTATTCTAAATTCTACTTGCGCATTTTCTCCTGCCATCTGGTCGAATTCTTCATAATTTCCATCAGGATAATATAAGGTAAATGCTGTTTCCCTTATTGCACATAATAATGCATTCCCGATGTTCTGAGACTGATCCCATGTTATATGTACATCAACACCACAGCGTGTCTTCATCGTCCCAATGCTTCCTTTTGTCCATGCTTTAGGTAATGCCGGAAGCAAATCCACTCGGTCAGTATTAGAATACAATAGCATTTCCTGAACAGCTGAAGCCCAACCTATATTCGCATCTATCTGAAACGGTGCCATGGGAAATTCAAGACCTATGCCACTTCCCCTCCAATCGTTATGAGTAGTAAACAGATTTCTCATGACACATGATTTTGTTATCAAGCTTAGACTTTCCCAAGCTAATTCTCCATCTTTCACTCGTGCCATTGTATGAGCATTTTGAATCAATGACCAGCTTGTCTGCCATGATAAGCCCACTGTCATCCTACGGATTGCTCCTTTATGGTAAATTTCAATTGTTCGTGAATCAGCTCTTGATAGCTCTAAGCCAGGGAATACAGGATATAGATGGGACTGATGACGATGTAGATCATTATCCGGAAAATCTTTATGCAGCCATTCCCTCGGCGCCCCCCATTCATTCGTTTCATAATCGGGAGTACCATATAAAATTTTTCGATAGTCAGCTAATTCATCTTCTGGAAGAAGCTCTGTGGCACCGCCAATCTCGATCAAATGCCTGAATAATTCTTTGATTACCGAAATATCCATTGTCGCATCAATAGAAGATTGAGTTCCATCACTTAGATCGTTATTTGCATTGGAATCTCCTAAGTTCTTACTATTACCTTTGTAATTTTTTGTATGGTTTTCCGGAGAAACAGATGGACACACATGCCAATGTTCTCCTTTCCATATAATGAAATCGGCATAAAATTTTGCTGCTTCCCTCATGAAAGGTAATGCCCTGTTTACTAAGAAGTCCATATCACGTGTATAAATATAATAATCATAATAAAGCTGGGCTATCCAACCGGCTCCTGCTGTCCAATTGGTTATGTGTGGACTTAAACACACATGTCTGATACCTCCCGGCATCGTGACGGCTGGCAAAAATATACCTTCACAGCCATAAAGCTTTCTTGCATTCTCTTTCATGTCTTCTAAGCCTGCATCATAATAATCAAAAATTGGTAACATCAGTTCTTCCAAACCGCCTGATAATGCCTGCCAGTATATCATTTCTAAATTGATGTTTGCCATGTTAAAAGACCAAAAAGCACGATATTCACCACTCCATAACCCTGTCAAATTACAAGGCAGGCCTCCTAACTGGGTAGAACTAATCAATAAATAACGACCATATGCCCACATTCGTTCTGCTAACACATTCGTCAGCCCTGTATCATACGCCGCATCAAGAAGTTCTTCATTCGATGATGCCCTGTTACATTTGTCATCTTCCAGGCTTAATTGACAAGCATTGAATAATTTTTGATGTGCTTCAATATGGCTGCATAAGAGATGATCATAATCTGGGCTTAATTTTTCAATCTCCGCTTTGAGTTCATACCACTTGTTACTGCTTTCACCCTCAGTGTAAATTTTCAATAAAATTAGTGTTTTTTCGCCTCTTAAAACTTTTAAAACTGCACCATGTTCAATACCGCTAATTTCAGTCTTAAAAAATTGCCATTCTCCTTCTGTAATGATACATTCGTTTTCAGGGAGCTGTTCAGACTGATTGATTAAATCCGGCTGATGAATCGAAAGATGAATGACACTGTTCTTATGACACTCCACAACAACCACATCATCCGCACGAGAAACAAAACTACGTCTTTGAATTACATCATCTCCGTCCTGATATTCTACAAATGCTTGTGCTGTTGATATATCCAGCGTTCTTTTATATTTAGAAAAACCCTTCACTGCCGGTAATGAAATATTCAAGTCAGCAGCAGGAAATGGATAGGCCTCATGTGGTGCGTATCCACGAGTAATCAACGCGTCATTAATCATCCTATCCGCTTTGAGAACCTCACCACTGAAAATAAGTGCTCTCATCTGCGGTAAAATATCTGATACATCAGGAATGGACATATTTTTTCCTTCACGCCAAAGTCTTGTATGCGTCAGCATAATTTTTTCATTCGCTATATTTCCGTAAATTAGTGCACCATGCAATCCATTTCCCAGAGGTGTACCTTCTCTCCAGTTTCCATTCCACCAGGAAGCCGGACGCCTCATTGTCATTTGATAATCAATCATGAGGAACCCTCCAATGCCATTTTTAAATAAAGGGATTGAACCAATACAAGTTCAATCCCATATTACTTTCTAAATATTTTAATTACTTACCTGTCTCATTTGATAAGACACATATAATATCCTGTCAATATCATAGGAATTTCATTATTCTCCTATAAGTTCAGCCCTTTTCGCCAGTGCCTCATCTGCAGCCTGCGTTTTAAATGCAATTACTTTTTCTACGCCTAACTTTATAAGATGTGCCCGGATCTCTTCAAGAACCGCGTCAAATTCAGCATCGTCCTGAGCTAAAACCAATCTCATTACTTCATTGTTCAGATAAAGCTCTGCATTTCCTTCAATTTCCTTTAAATCATCAGGCGTTGCCGGTGCAAAACCACCTAATGAGGCATCCTGATACATAGTTGTTAATCGATCATACATTACTTCCGCCGGATAAGATACATCATAATGATTACAATAATCTTCGGTAAGTCCATTAAGCTGTGTTTGAAATGCCTCAGGCGTCATAAACAAATTAACAGGTTGATTGTACTTTGGATCAATAGCACTTGAACCCAGTCCAACATAATTATAATACTTCTGGATACCTGTCTTCAGCGAGAAGTTTGAATCTGATTGCTGTGCGGCAATAATATCTTGATTTAGTACTAATTTTCCGTCAATTTCCTGATAATCCTGTCCTGCAATACCGCTTAATAAAGTTCTTGAACCTTCATAGGAGAAAATATAATTTAACAGCTCCATTGCTCGCTCAGGCTCTTCACAATTTGTACTAATCGCATAGCCTCTTGATATTTGTCCAAATTGACCAACAGAATCCATATAATACGCAGATGAATTTACTGGAAGCGGTAAATATCCTGATGTTGTTTTACCTTCAGCTTGAAACAGAGCATTTGGTGTCTGATAAACCCAGTTAACAATACAACTCATAACTCTATTAGCCGCATATTTTTCCAGGGCATTGTCATACTTTTGGAATGCGTCAGGATCAATCAGATTTCTTCTGTTTGCTTGATAGAAAAACCTTATTCCTTTTATAATTGAGGAATCATCACTTAATATCCCCTGATTGATGGGTTTTTCAGTTACCATGTCCGTATCTCCTAAGAAACCGGCATTTATTCCTTTTCCTTCAAGACCGTGTATAATATCACCGGCTACGTTAAAGCTCCATAGTCCCCAATCAAACCAGGGCGAGAAACCATATACTTTTTTTCCGTCTTCATTTGTCGGGTGTGCATTAACCATTTCCTCAACAACATTTAACCAATCTTCGGCAGAATTTATCTCCGGGTAACCTAACTCTGCGTAATAATCCCATCTGACGTTTGGCGCCACTTCCCAAATAAATTGCTTTGGCGACTCTTCCTGGAAACCTAGCAGGAAATACAATTCATCTGTTTGGTTACTAACGTATTTCTTACTATATTCCAACATTTTACTGCTGGACTGTTTAATATCAGAACCATATTGCTCTAGCAAATCGTCAAGTGGGATAATCAATCCGCCTTCAATCAGGGGCTTCACATCATCTATTGCACTTGAACCTTGCGCAATCATGATAATATCAGGTAAGTCACCTGTAGCCAGCATAGTCTGCCATTTTGTCTGATCAGGTTGAGCGTCAATATCAATAGTTATTCCAGTCGCAGCTTCAATTGCCTTTGCAATTGGGTCATCCTGTTTTCCTGATGTGAAATTTGTTGCGAAAGGTGCGCCAAAAATTGATAATGTAATAGGTTTTTTTGAAGCTTCTGCTGCTTCAGTTGTTGAAACATTCTCATTCGTTTGTCCCTCTTCCATATTAGTCGTATTGCTGCAACCCACCATTGACATTAGCAAAGAGACCAGTAACAAAAGTGCAAGAACCTTTTTTTTAAATCGTTTCATAAACCAATCCTCCGTCTTTGTAGTTAATCGTTAATAGTTAAAAATTTATTTTTAACATTTTTATGCTAAAAATCATCCTTTAATAGCTCCAATCATAATACCCCTGACAAAATACTTTTGCAAAAAAGGATAAACACAAACAACCGGTATAACTGCTATCATTGTTATAGTCATTCTAATTGAAGTTGGCGTCAAAACAAAATTTTTCATTTGATTAATATCAATATTGCTTTGCCTTGATATAGAATCTGCCTGATTTAAAAAGTTCAGAAGAATGAGCTGCAAAGTTTGGTATTTACCATTCGTAACCAATAAGAAATTATCATACCATGAATTCCATTGATTCACTGCACTGAATACACCAATAGCAGCTAATATTGGTTTTGATAACGGTAACATTATTCTGAACAATATCGTCGGATAATTTGCTCCATCAATAAATGCAGCTTCATGTAATGTTTCAGATATGGATTCCATATAGGTTTTTATTAAAATTACATAATAAGGAATTACAGCGCTTGGCAGAATATATAATAAATAATTATTTTTAAGTCCATACGCCCTCATTGTAATATAGTAAGGGATGACTCCTGCACTTACATAGAGAGCACTTACAAGAAGTCTGTAAAAGAACTTTCTTGCAAAAAACTCTTGCCTTGTAAACACATAGGCTATCATAGAAGAGCACACAATCGTTACAATGGTGCCTAGAATGGCTCTGGAAGCAGAAATCATAACAGATTGTAAAATACCTTCCAGTTGAAAAATAGTGATATAATTCTCTAATGTAAATCCTAACGGCAATAGGGTGATTCCATGTATCTGAACTTCCTTTGGTGTACTTAGTGAATAAATAAATATATAGTAAAACGGATATATGCAAAGAATGCAAAAAGCAATGAAAAATATACAGCCAAATGTTTGAAATGTAATTTCTTTTAGTTTATATTTTTTTTTCATATCCCAACCTCCTTATAATATCGCTGTTCCTCTTAATTTTTTTGATAATGTATTTGCAACAAACAGCAACGCAATGCTTAGCAATATCTTTAATATACCAAAGGCTGTTGAAAGCGAATAATTGTTTAGATAGAAGCCGACGTTGTATATATAAACATCAAGAACTTCGATTTCCTTTCCTACTATTGAATTCGAAAATATATAATACTGTTCAAACCCATTCGATAAAATATTTCCGATACTGATTAATAATAGCGTAAAGTACGTGGGCAGCAATCCAGGTATTGTTATGTACCTGATTCTGGCAATTCTGCCTGCACCATCAACACTGGCAGCATCCAATAACTCCTGATCGACACTTGTTATTGCTGCAAAGTATATAATTGCAGAAAATCCAAGACTTTTCCATAAACCAAGAAGTGTTTGAAAAATCCATGCGGCATCACTATTCGCCAGTAAATTAGTTGGCTCATCAATTAGCTTCCATTTTAGAAGAAATTCATTAACCATTCCACCATCAACTGAGAACATCAAAAAAGCAATTGAGAATATAATGATCCAGCTAATAAAATTTGGCAGCGTTGTTGCAGTCTGAACAAACTTCTGAAATTTTTTATTTTTTATTTCTGATAAGAAAATAGCAAATAAAGGAGGAATCGGTGTAGTCAACAAACTCAGAAAACTAATCGCAAAAGTATTTCTCATTACGCGCACTAAATCATCGCTTTCTATTACCGCTTTAAAGTATTTAAAACCAACAAAGGTACAATCCCAAACATTATAACCTGGCTTGTAGTCAAAAAAAGCATAAACCCACCCCAAAAGCGGAACATAGTAAAACGCAATCAATAGAATCAAGCCTGGTAGTGCTATAAGCATTAAGGTTAAATTATTTTTAACCTTTCTGTTTTCTAATCTCAATTTTATTTCCCCTTTCCACCAGTGACATTTTCTTTCATTCGTTAATCATGTGTCTAACCTGGCTTAATTATACCGCTGATCTTTTGAAAATTATACTTTGAAAATCCGAGATTCACTATAAATATCCGTGAACAAACGACTGTAACAGCCTTTCCAGCCCTTTCCAGCCCTATATCTCTTGATATTTGTCTGTTTTTACTATATACTATACCTATATCTTAAGTTGTATGATGTTTTTGCACAAAACAATTTCATCGCCTAACTCCAAATACCTCGCGAGAATAAAGGAACAAGATTTATGAAATATTTTAAAAATTTTTTTAATATTTATATACGCCGAAAAATATTCAATAAGATTTTTTTATCTTATACAATCTTTATTGTTATCTCCTTTTTAATACTCTCTCAAATGATTGTGGAGCATATGAAAAATATTCTTGTAATGAATGAAATTGAATATTCTAAATTAGTAACCCTAAATCTAAGCACTTATTTAGATGCGAAACGTGAAAATGTCTTAAATATCACTAAAAGCATTTATTCTTCAAATAGAATCTATCCAAATGTCATACAATTTCTGGAGTCTTCAGAGTCTGGTAATTCTACCAGCCTTTCATATATAACTTTAAAAAATACTTTCGATGGTTATATAGACTCTTTTTTTTCACAAGATCCGGATATTGCTAACATTCTTGTTTATCAAAAAAACAATAATACCATTTATCATTATTCTACTAATTTTGTTGGGAGTTATGATGCAAGTGATTTCGATTACTATGATCTATTAGATATGATTAGTGATAAAAGGAATATTTACAAGCTTTATCCCTCTAAAATGACATCTTATAAATCCAGTTATAATGATTATATTTATACATTAGTCAGACCTATTAATACTTTAAGTACTAACAGATCTATTGGTCTGATTTTTTTTGATTTTAAGATTAATGGTATAAAAGAATACTTAACTCAATATGGATCAAATCTGAGTGGTAATATCTATATTTTAACTGAAGAAGGCGAGGTCATTTATGATTCCACTAATACCTATTATGGTAAAATCTATCCTTTTTACAATGAAGTGATGTCACAATCACGCTGCGTTATTAATGATAAAGACAGCCTTATCAGCGTGAATACCAATAATAAGTTGAAACTATCTGTTGTAAATGTAATTCCGATGGAAACTGTTTTAACGAGCCTCTATTCACTTCGTGATAGAATCTACCTTATGACATTTATGGTTTGTTTAGTAGCATTATTTCTTTCAACAGTTTGTACACAAGTATTTTCTAAAAGGATTAGAACAATTGTCTATTTTATGAAGAATTTACAACTTGATAATTTGTCCCAAAAAATTCCAACAGACTATCACAACGATGAATTAAGCGATATAATTGTCAGTTTTAATAAAATGCAAGATCAGCTTCAAACGCATCTGGAGCAGGTTTATATAGCTAGCATTCATCAAAAAAATGCTGAACTAAAGCAACGATCTGCCGAACTATTTGCCTTACAGACTCAGATCAATCCACATTTTCTATATAATACTTTGGAAGCTATAAGAATGAAAACCATTAACGATGGGGACGATGATGCTGGAAAGATGATACTAATTTTATCCAAACTTTTTAGAAGTACGGTTAAAGAAGGGACATTTATAGATATATATAGAGAAATAACTATTGTGAAGCAATACTTAGAGCTGTTCAAGATACGCTACGGCGATAGATTATCGACCATAATTGATGTTAATTCAGAAATATATCTATATAAAACTTTAAAACATACTCTTCAGCCAATTATTGAAAACTATATTCTACATGGATTCAATAGTTCTAAATCAGACAGCAGAATCGCAGTCACCGGCTATTTGGACGGGGAATTTGTTTTTTTTCGGATTGAAGACAATGGAAGTGGTATCTCGGAGGAAAAGCTAAACATTATCAATCAATCACTGATTAATTTCGATATGATGAGTAGTTCAAGCATAGGGCTTGCAAATATTAATGAACGTATTAAAATAACTTTCGGACCTGACAGCGGCCTTACAGTCAAAAGTCAAGAGGGTTGCGGAACGACTGTTATAGTAAAAATACTAAAATGTCAAACTGAAGGAGAGTGCTTCAAATGTATAAAGTCTTAATTGTAGATGATGAACCACTTATTTTAGAAGGTTTACACGCACTTATAAATTGGTGGGAATATGATTTAGAAATAATCGGGCAAGCTTTAAATGGACTAGAGGCATTGGATCTATTGCAGAATAACTTAATCGATATCTTAATCACTGATATAAAAATGCCAGAAATGAATGGCCTTGAGCTCATACGACAAGCAAAAAAAATTACCCTCAGCTAATGTGCATTATTATTAGCAGTTATGATGAATTTGAATATACGAAGGAAGCAGTGAAATTAAAAATTGAAAACTATTTGTTAAAGCCTATTGATCCCGATGAATTAATTTCTACTTTAACTACAATCGTTTTGAGCATTGAACAAGAATTTCATCAAATCATCGAACAAGAAAAAAAAATGAATATCATAAAAAACAATATTCTTTGCAGGTGGATTACAGGATCCATTAGCGAAGAAGAATTCTATGATCGCGTTAACTTCTTAAGTATAAACATATTTAGAGAGAAATATCAAACTGCAATTTTTAAATGCATTAACAATGACTATTTTTCAGAAAATTATAATGACTCTAAGATTAGGGTTTATGAGTTATGTAAATCCTTTTTTTCAAATAAATCTACGCTGGTTTTTTTAGATTTATATGGAAACACAGTTGTCTTACTTGATAATAAGACCTATGAAAACGACCTGATTATTGAAACCGCTTTACTAAAATGCATATTTATAATACAGGAAAAGCTATGTATTACAGTTTTTGGAGCTGTAGGTGAAGCCGTTTTTGAGTGCATGTCAGTACATAGGAGTTACAATAATGCACTGGAACTTCTTGAGTATCGAATATTCAACGAAAATAAAAGCCTCTTTTTCTGGCATGAACATAATGCACTTTCTACAAAGTCAAGTTCATCAGTAAAACTGGATGTGAACCTACTTAGAAAAGCTATTATTACTAAGGACTTTGATAACGCTTCTACTCATTTGGAACAAATATTTTTATCTCTTGAAAAAGATTACCCAATTATCCCGTCACTGTTTTATAATATAGTGTTAGAAATAGTCTTTATCATAACAAGCACTACCAAATCTGTTTCTAATGATACCCAAGAATTGTATAGTAATCTCAATAACATTCGTAACACTATAACTAGTTTCAACTCGGTAGGCGAAATAAAGTTGTGGGTTAAGACAATTCTTATGAAAAGTATTGCCTTTATATCAAATGAGTATATTCAATTGAATCCTATAATAAAAAGTATTATTGAATATACCGAACTGAATTTTCAACAAGACATTAATATAAAAGTATTAGCTTCTCAGTTCTATGTCAATGCTGATTATTTGGGTAGGCTTTTTAAAAGTGAAGTGGGTTTAACATACACAAATTATCTAAATAAAATCAGACTTGAAAAAGCAAAATATTTACTGTTAAATTCTCATATGAAAATTTCTGATATTTCAAAGCAAGTTGGATATACAAATACAAATTACTTTTTTACTATATTTAAAAAAATAATTGGGACATCTCCTCAGGATTTTAGAAGAATATAAGCAAGATCGTTTATCGTTGGCTCATTTTTTGATAAGCTATTCCGTATGTTTCTTAATTTGGTTTTGGGGGCACAATCGTCGTTTTTCCCAGATATGAAAAAAGCAGATTGTGCAAGAATGTGGCAAGTTGAAAACTAGTCAGAGCAAAAGCTGATGACTCCATTCTTGTGGAGTATATGTTTTCTTTGATATTATAAGGTTTTCAGTGCTATTCTTCTAAGTTATTGCCATACTTCTTGACAAAGATCTCATTTGCTTTTATCAATTCATCATGATATTGCCTGTAAGAGCTGCTTAATCTTCTCATGGCGGGAACAAAAATATCGTAGTACCCGCTTTGAGTATTGATCTGCGTTAAGAGTTCTTTTAACATCAGTCAAATACTGTTCTGTATTTTGGATGGCTTCGAAAAGGCTTTTTGTAATTTCGGGTACAATCCCACTAATACCTTTCGCCGTCTCATCAAGATAATCTTTCAAATCATCAGGGATGACGATATTAACCCCGTCCAAATAAGAAATTAACGTTTGAAAGGCTTCCTGTTGTTCTTTTTTGGTAATTGGCTCATTGAGAAAAGAAGCAAAATGCAAACTGAGATATTTGCCATAATATCCGGGGAACCTACTTAATAACCTTTGCAAAATCGATTGCTTTTGTTCAAGCGTTTCCAACTGAACATGGGCATTGTCCCAGTCGTTGTCCTGCGCAAGTTTTTCTATCAAAATCTGCTTTTCTTGTAATTCCGAGATTTCCATTTCTTTATTGTGTGACACCTTGAATAACACTCCTCTCTCTTGATTGTCCAACACCGTCTGAATATCGGAAACAGCAAGCCCCAATACAGTCAAGCGGTTTTATGAAAAATTTTCTTTTCTTTTATATCGTTCGCCACTACATCTGGTTTCAATTTTCATTACTTCTTCTCAATATTCATGTTCGATGCTTAAAATATTGCTATTAAAATAAACTGCTTTCTAAATGGGATGTTTTGCTGTATAATGATGGAAATATCAGGTGACTGGGAAGAACTGCTTAGTTTTTGTGGCATATAAAGAAAACCAAGGACGGTGAATGAAATGCCTAAAGAAAAATATATTATTAAAAAGGCTCAAGCTAATGATGTTGATGCTGTTGTAAAATTATACGATACTGTCAATGATTATTATAGTGCGCCAGGTTGGGGAAAGGGAGTCTACCCTACGCTTACAAGTGTTAGATATACTGTTGACAAAGACAACTTATATATTCTTGTCAGTGATGGTGAAGTGTTGGGAGCGTGCACTCTTGATCATGAACAACATCCAGCATATGCACTACAACCATGGGGCATAAATGCCCAAAATGAACAAGTCATTGTAGTTCATGAGATGGCATCACATCCTAATCATCGTAGAAAAGGAATAGGCAAAAAATTAATAGAATATTCTATTGATCATGCCAAAAAATGCAATGCAACAACAATTCGTTTAGATACGCATATTACAAATATTCCAGCAAGGGCTCTTTATGAGAAATGTGGTTTTCATGAAATTACTCAATGGACAGGTACTATTTTAGGTATTCAACAAACGTTTAGTGTTTTTGAATATCTTCTTTAACGTGTAGTATGAGCATAACGTTGAATATTACGCAGTTTCAGAGCAACCAGTGATCAATCCGTCCCGACATTAAGTTAGCCGATTTCCCTTTATAATTGGCTGGAAAAAATTATTTTCCTTCAAAAAGATATACCACTCATCATTTTCAGCGTTCGTAACTATATCCCGATACCTTTCCCCAAATACATAATTTTCTATTAAATCATTAAAGCTTTCAAAGCAAAATATAGGTGCACCATCCAATTCATCTTTTCTGAAAAGATAGACTTTTTCATCTTGTTTATTTAGCATAAGGGGCTCATATAATACTTGTCCAATGCATAACCAAGCATCTTGACCTCCTCTCATATTAACTAAATAAAATTGATTTTTCATAAGATATTTAGTGCTCCAAAAGTCAATATCTCCACATCTTGCACCGTTACAAACTTTAAGGAATTCACAATAAATAGGACAATTGAAGTTATCATGAATGAGCTCCACCCCATTTGCTAAATCACCAAACATTATTGATCGGGAATTTTCCTTAAGTTTTTGCCTGGCTAAATTAATAATTTTTATTAAGTTATCGTTCAAATATACCACCTTCCAAACTTAATATTTTAATTGTAAAACATCAGGGATACCAGGGAACCTCTCCGAATTTCAAATTGCTACAATACGCATACAGGTTCAATCCTTCACCATAATACGTATCCTCCTCTTCAACATTGTTGCTTATTATCCTTTCAATAATAATTGACATATTACTTCATTAATTTTTAAATTTGTTTTCCCTAACTTTCCACAGGGAAAAACATCTTCTATATAACATATAATCAGTGCGTTTAACCACTCATTATTATAGTCAATACTATATGCCTTAATTATCAATTCAAAATCATCAGATATACATTCGGCTATTTCACTTGATTGTGTTATATCATATGTTTTTAAGAATATTTCTTTTCTAATTTGATTTATTAAGCTATTATCCAATGTTTTATCCTTTAGCTGTTCTAAATCATTATATGCTTTTATCCATGCATCATCAAACACACTCTCATCTCGTAAATCCAATAACTTATCAAAATCTTTATTCTTAAACATTTCATTCTTTATTATTTTATTTTCTTTTATGGAACAATTTAATTTATCTAACATATATTCTCCTCTATCTTGTATGCAGATCATTTTCTAATAGCATCAAACCAGGTCCTTCCCGGTCTCTATACGCTTATGGGTACTGTCCTGATTGAAATCAATCATAAGCATCCCCATATGATTCAAAATCATCTTCTAAAAAAAACCAATATTCTCCCTTATTATTTATAAGTTTTATTAATAATTCTGTAAATGATAATGAAATAATAGGTGTATTATCTTCCTCTGGATATGTCTCCCAAAATGCTTGATAGCACTTTCCTTTACGCTCCTCATTCATATCAATAACTATATAATCCGAGTTATATAAGTCAGCAATTATATACCATTCTTTAGATATCTGCTGATCATAAGTACCTTTTTCAATTTCATTATCAATAATCTCATCTCCTAAAATTATTCGATTGGCTGAAGCAAATTCATTAGGAGAAACAATTCTGGAAAAGTAAGGAGCATTATCATATAAACATACCCCACCACATAATGTATAAAATTCTATTACATCCTCTGGTAATTTAATAGATAATTGATCCGGTATAACAGTTGGAGGTAAAACTTTACACCCAGGGGTATTACTGATTTTTTGAATTAATTCTGATATCATATGCTTATTCTCCTTATCATAACTCGTAGTCACGGAGCTGAAAGCCATTAACCACGGTGTTTGTTTCAGTGCTATATGCAGTCGCTGATCAGTAAGTAAAGACGGTTGTTTGTCAGCAATTCATCATAGAATGTGATACGTTGGTCCGACAGATTCTAACATGAGAGATTGCATCATAAAATAAATTATAGCACAATTCACTCGTCATACCAACAGGATTTCTCCGTCTGTTACACCTATTCACCGGTGCGGCGATCACTGTCAGCTTTGTGGGGCTGCGCGCTTAGTCAACACTTCAGTATACCAGCATCCATTTCGGACACAGTATCGCATAAGGCGGATATATCCAGAGGATTATGGGACGCCAGCAATATCGTCACGCCCTCCTCGCGCAGTCCAAGAAAGAGTTTTCGCATGTCTTCCACGCCTTTGTTGTCCAAGCCGTTCATGGGTTCGTCCAAAACCAGCAAGCGGGGGCGTTCCATAATGGCCTGTGCAATCCCTAACCGTTGACGCATACCAAGGGAATACTTCCCGACCGGCTTTCTGTTTGACGGATCAAGGCCGACCATACGCATCACTTCTGTTACACGGTCTTTTTCTTTTCCGCTTTGCAGTCCAATCAGCCATTTTAAGTTGTTGATACCGCTCTCGGTATTGATAAAACCAGGTGTTTCCACAATCATACCCGTGTCGGGTGCGAAATCCGTGTCACGTCCAATACGTTTTCCAAAAACCGATACCGAACCTTCCGTCGGTCTCATAAAGCCAAGGATACATTTCATTAGAACAGTTTTCCCTGAACCGTTCCGACCGACTATTCCATGGATTTTTCCGCATTCAAAGCAAGCGTTAATATCACTGAGAACTACCGACTTCCCAAAGTTCTTATAAAGACCAAAAACCTCGACTGCATTATTCATTTCCCTCACCTCCGGAAAAGTGAAATTGTGTCCCTCGTATCAGAAGGCTTGATGCCGTTGTAAGCAGTAGATTAACAGTTCCAAAAATCAAATGTGTCTGCATAACGGTGGGGAGCTTATCATAGCCGAAACTGTGCATCGGGTAGGTTGCTTGTTGGAGTGGAGAGAGCCACGCCGCGAATAAATTGGCATAGTATTTGACATTGTTGTCAAACTGAAACCAAACCATAAAGCGGTCAGGTGATATTAAATAGGTAAACAGGCTTAACACAATTATCGCACTTACACCCGCCTTTTTGCCATACCGCAGAGATACGGCAAGGTTAAGCATGGTAAGCATCAACGTATACTGCGCCATAAGCCAAAAGATGTTAGCGGCACAGGCGTAAGGCGTTGTCAGTTTAACGGTTTTCCTTACCACCGTCAGCGCCACCTCAAAGCTCGCAGGTGAAAAACTCAGAAGCGTCGCTGTGTCGCTCCATGTGTTTGATAAAGACGCATTGCCTGCCGTCAATACGACAGAACACAATAATAGAAATAATACATATCCGAAGCTGACGATTAATGCGGTAAAAATCTGCCCCACAAGCCAGTTAATACGGCCTGCCCGGAAAATCAGAGATGCGGCAGGAGCGTCAAGCTGCGAAATTTGCGATAGTAATAACGTGAGCGCAAGGGATGCGAATAAAATACTGTCGCTGTCGGCAAAGCACCATATAAACGGCTCAAATATCTGAATGCTGCTCAAGAATTCACGGGAGAGTGAAATCACTTTTTCAGTCAGAAAAAAACAGATTAGAAAACCCATAGCCATACTTAGTATCATTCGGGGATTTTTACGCAGCATACGTAAATTCCAAAATATACAGTTGCTTATTTTTCGCAAGCTAAACATATCGACGTACCTCTATGGATAAGACCGCTATATAAAGCGCGGTTATTCCAGCCAGCAGCATACACAGCAGCGGTATGGCACCCTCTCCCGAAAGCCACGATAGCGGACTTAAATACTTAACATCAGTGAAAAAACGAGAGGCGAGCATAGTAAGCGCAAAACACATTGCCGTAGGAATGGCATAAGCACAAACCGTGTCCTTTGCTATGAGCGCTCCGATCCCGCCGATAAAGGCAAATATGGCTGTCGAAAGAAGCCGCGCTTTTATCATTGCAACTGGAAATGCGAACGTTTCTAAAGGGCAAAAAACCAACAGCAGCACACAAAACAGTATGACACCAACAGCCTGCGCCAATATGGTAACAAACAATACCGCTGTAACCTTGCCCACTATGTAGGCAGTTCGCCCGCTGCGAAAAACAGCCGGACGCGTCGCGCCGCTGGAAAGCTCTCTTAGCGCGTTTCCCGCACAGGGGAGTGCCGAAAGCAGCGGCAGGGACAAGGCGCTGCCACGCCCTTCAAGCGCCTTGATGAGCAAATCCGTAATGTTCATCGTACCTCCGTGCAGCAACCAATACGTGTCTGTACCCAAATCAAGCCATAAACATACGATTGTCGCAAGTATGGTAATGCCAAACCATTTGTTTCTTATTGAGAACCGCAAATCAGCAAGTATCGCCCGCATAGGTCAATACCCCAGTGTGCGGTCGATAATCGTGCCATCAACCGCATTGATGGTAAGGCACGAATTTCCCAAATCAGGCTCATAATCCTTACCATGCGCATATCCGGCTGTGCCGAACAAAACACGTGTTCCGTAAAAATCCCACACAGGCACATAATAATAGGCGTCTATATTATCCGGCTGGCGCACCGTCATATACCCAAATTGGATTTTATAAATATGCATGGTATTTTCCTCAAGTCCTTCCTCACGCTCTAAATACTGGATTGACAGCAGCCCAATTTTAGAATAGATGTCCATAATTTCATCAAAAGACAGCAGTTCGCAGTCCGCTTCAACGACCGCTCCCACATCGTAAGGATTGCAGTACTCTACAAAGCACACACCATCGTCCCTTACGATAATGGTTATAACGCCAAGCCCGGAAGAATAATCGTAATCATTTGACATTGCCTCGCCGCCGTTATCATCATTGACAGGAATGCCGTTCAAGTGACGGGTATACCGAAAAATATAGTATTGCGGGTTTTGGATGGCTTCAAATACGGGAATCTGACCGTAGTTAGTCAATTCATAATCAAGCGAGAGTACATGAGCCTCTGCGTCGGCATAGGCGATAGCCTCAGTCAGTGTAATAGTACAGCCCTCCGCTTTGCCGTCAGTCAGCGGCAAAACCTGACCGGTTGAAATGGAGAAGCGGCTTCTTAAATATTCCAGTTTCGGCGACCACATCACCTTGCCATTCTTGGTGTCAAGTGCATACATTAAATGAATGCTGTAGAAATCGCCTCCATTTTCATATGGCTCTTTATCGCTGGTAATCCAAAAATCATACATTGTATAACCCAGCAATTTACTGTCATAAGCATTGTCTATCTCAAAGCCGCGCCCGTTATATTCGTCCCTGGTGTTATGGTCGAGCCATTTTACCTCGTTGTAATGCCAGGCGACAAACTCCCGAAGCTCATCATCAGTGAATACTCTGGGTACAGCCTCAATTATATCTACTGATGAAACATCAGGAATAACCACTTCCGCATCAACCGTTAGCACAGATATGCCGGTATCTGAAACATATTCTGCCTGAAAACGCTCCGGCACGCCAAGCTGTATGGCAAGTGACGCTCCGCTATTATCGGCTTGTGTATTCTGCGGTGCGCCTGTTGGCTGAAGCGGCTCATCATCTGCGCAGCCACACAGGCCACATATAAGAGCGATTGCTGTTAATAACATCCAAATACATTTTTGCATTCATATCACCTCATGAAAAGTATATAGAACCATTCGGGAAGTGTCTTCAACAAGTTGTGCGCAAGTTGTCATCAAATTGTAAAAGTGTAGCCGTAACCTGCGTACCCTTGCCTGGCTCACTTTTAATACTTAATTCGCCGCCATGCTTTTCGGCAATCATCTTGCATAAAGCAAGACCAATGCCCGCACCGCCATCCTTGCGGGCGCGGGCTTTGTCCACGCGGTAGAACGGCTCGGTTATTAAGCTCAGATGTTCAGCGGGAATGCCTTTTCCCATGTCTGTGACGGTGATGCTTGTAATTCGGTCTTGGGCATGAATGTCAACATTCACGGCTTCTTCGTCTATGGACGCTTTTATGGCATTGTCAATTAAGTTCATGACCATGCTGAAAATCATGGTCTCGTCCCCGTACAGCATTGACGTATCGCAGGAAAAACGCACGCGGGGATTGGCAAACTCTTTGAGTAAAGCTACAAAGTCCAGTGCATCAAATTCCCTTTTCTGAATGCCTCCATCTTCTGCAAGCCCAACAAGCTCCATCATTTTTTGTGAAAGGGCTTCAGTCCGTTTTCCTGCGTCATGTATTTTTTTGACGCATTCAACTTGTTGTTCTTTCGCAAGCGGCATGGACATCAGGCTGTCGGAATAACCGATGATGGCAGTCATAGGGGTTTTTAACTCATGCGTTAATGCACCAAGTAAAAGACGCTGCTTTTTAACAAGCTCGTCCAATGAGTTGATTTTTTCCACAAGCGTGTCCGCCATATGGTCAAATGCTCCTGAAAGGGCGCCGATTTCGTCTTTTGTGCTGCATTGTGTCCGTATGGAGTAATCACCCGACGCAATTTCAGACGCGCTATTCGTAAGCTGTTTAATGGGGCGTAAAGCCCGATACATAAAAACAGCAGTCAATATGGCAAGCATCAGACAAGCCGCGATCAGAACCGAAAGGCATATCAGGCGCATCTGTGCAATCTGATTATCGGTCTGAGATACATTCATGCAAATATAGGCGTCAAATACTTGCCCGGATATTTCAAAGGAACACGCACTGATTATGACATTTCCCTTTGTTGTGGAAACCCTGTGAATTGAGAATGTGTTATCGGACGAATGGTCAAGAGACATAATTTGTTCCTTTGGAAAGGCACTTATCGGGTCATACGGACTACTATTAAAAAGATACTTGTCATTCTGTGCGAGCGAATAATAGGTGTCGCTGCCCTGTATCGAACGTGCGTAAAACGAAAAATAGTATTCAACAATACTACGGAGGGTAACGGTTTGTATCTGTGCGGTGTCAGCACCCACCACAGAGGTAATATTCATACAGTACATTCGTAAAGCGCTCCGGGCGTTTTCCTCGTCCGCGTTCCTGAGCGAAGCCGATTGTGCGCTCAGTATAAAAACCATGCTTATACTTAATATAGCGGTAGTGACAATAAGTGAAATTGCCGTAAGCTTCATCCAGAGCTTCAACTAATTCACCTCCAGTTTATAACCGATGCGGTGGACGGTGATAATTTTATTCGACCAGTCCAGTTTCTTGCGTATCACGGCTACATGGCTATCCACCGTCCGTGTTTCGCCCCAAAATTCATCACCCCAAACCTCACGCAAAAGTTGTTCACGGGTAAGCACAATATTGGGATGTTTTATAAACATCAATACCAGCGCATATTCCAAAGGCTTGAGTTCAACCGACACTCCATTCAGCAAGACTTTACGCTCTGCCTGATTAACAGTCACCCCGCATAATGATATCTCCCCATGCTGCAGATTAGCCCTGTCCAGCACTTTTTCCATACGGACAAGCAACTCAAGAAAGTCGAACGGCTTTACCATATAATCTTCCGCGCCGAGCCGAAGTCCTCGCACACGATCGCAGGTATCACTCTTTGCGGAAACATATATAACCGGAATATTATGCTTTTTCATGTAAGGCAACAGCGCAAAACCATCAAGTTCCGGAAGCATAATATCCAACAACGCAAGGTCATATTGCTTGCGCCGGATTGCAGACAAGGCTTGCACCCCGTCTGCGGCTGTTTCACATTCGTAACCACAAACGGTAAGATTCATATCAATAAGTTCAGAAATTGAGGGGTCATCTTCAACGATTAGTATTCTATGCACACGAAACCCTCCCTTCATGCTTAGTTTAACACGAATAGTTGAATATTTACAGGTTGTCCTTTGTGTCAAATGTAATCAAGTTGTAAGTCTTTTTATGCACAGTATTTTATGTTGCCTAATACGTATACAGGTTCAATCCGTCACCGCTTACTCACGACTAAAGTCACGATAATGCGTGGTGACATCCTTCAAACGTTTTAATACAAAATTAACTTTTTCCTCAAATTTTTTAGGGTTATCACATTTTATTTCTTCTAATACTCCAATCATTATTTCTCTTGAAGAAGTATCCAACTGTTCAAATACCAATCCACAGACATTTCTAGCAGAATCATTATTTAAAATTCTCTTAATTAATATTTTTGACCAGCCTCTTGTATTCTCAATTATTTCCAAAACACCTTGGACAATTAATTCTATCGATCTATCATCTTCAAACTTTTCAATTAAATGAATCAACCCGAACATAACTTCATCTTCATTTGTAGAATCATTCAGACATTTACATAACATAGGAATATCGTCAATTGTCACTAAATCTGCCAAGTTAGCTATTGCATCTTCAAACAACTCAAATTCGTCATCGGTTTCCATTATTCCATTGTTAATTAATTGTAAAATATATTTATTTACTTTATTACTCATTTTCCTCACCTCCTCGTACCATTGTCAATTAATCAAATACATTATTAACAAAATTTAGGAGAAATACTAGCTATTGTTTTATTTATCTTATTGCTAAAAATTAATTTCCCATCCGCCCATCTTACCTTCATAAACATATCTCTTCTGTCTAAATAGCTCGGTTTTTTTGTTAACCATTCTATATATAATTCATCATGAATTTTAGACTTAATTTCAACACACCAGGATTCACCTAAGTCTCTACATAGACATCTGTATACACTTGCTTTAAATTGACCACAATCCGATTTTTTTGATAATTTAGGAATCATCTTCTTTAACTTAAAGTTATTTACTCTTACCTTCATTGCCGTTTCATTAATTATCCTGATAATAGCTTCATCTCCATTATGTCTATTAACAATATCAATTAATGTGTCCACGATTATATGTAGAATACATTCATCTCCACTCTCCTCTTCTAAAAATTTCAATTTGTCAATTATATCTCTCTCAAGATAATATGCTGAGACATGAAAATAACTACTATAAGTATATTTCTCTTCTTTCTCTGGTTTTTCCATAGCATATATTGTCAACTTACTGCTACCATCCAATACAACATTTGGAAGAAATTCCATAAACATTTCCACTATATGATGTGTTTTCCAACGAATTGGAACACATTTATTATTTAATTCATTTTTTGAATCGGCTTCTATTACCAGCATTTTAAAAATCAATTTATTTAACTCCTATGTTCTTCATTATATTCAGCTATTATCAACTTCATATTGTAAATAAAACGGTGAAACACAAAATTACAACCGTAATACTCTTTATTAACATCTATCTTATTATTTCATTATTTATACAGCTTGTCTAATCTTGTATTAATAAACCAGCCTTTTTAAAATCTTTTGATATAAAGACATATAGTAAAGGCATGTCTCCTAATCGTAACTCAAACGGCAAAAAATTGCACTTTAATTGTAATAAAAGAATCCATTCACCTTCTGGCCATGCATCACCTCTGAAAAAATTAGGTACACCTCCAATTTTATTTGTATCAACTGCTTCAAAATACTTTGATTGCTGCAAACTATCAAGTTTTCTATATTCTTCATCTGAAATAAATTCTGGATCATAAGCTTCTCTCATTATAGGAATATATTCTATTTTATTATTAAATTCATCAAATAACGTAGGACCCTCTTTCATACTGCATATTTCACAATTATTTATATTTGTCGGTTGAATAATAACGGCATTTTCACCTCCATTCCATTCTGTAACATCCGGATCAAAAAAAGTATCTTCATAATTTTCAGGATGTGTTACAAAAATATACAGCATTAAATCTTCTTTATTACCTAACATATTCTTTGTAAGAGCAATTTGTCCAATAAACATCATTTGCCTATTATTCCAACCTGAACTAATTGGCCATTGAGGTTCAAGGATCCATATAGGCTGACCGCCAAATTTAGTAATTGGCTTATTTATTCTTTCTACTACATTCTCAAATCCTGTTATCTCATATTTTCTAATCATTTTTTTTACCTCCTGCCCGCTTCAGCGCGATCAAATCAAAAAGTTGAAAGAACTATTAGGATTTTATTGGATTTTAACAAACTCATCTACATTAATATTATCAACAGACTTAATCTTTTTAAAATAATCCTGTTCATATTGTTTATTTATTGCTTTAATAATTTCGGATTTGTTTGATTCTTTTACTAATATAATATTAGGCTCAATAGCAAAGAAATCATAACTTTCCATTTCTGTTTCAAAATCTTGTTGCAATCTATTGAGAGTATATATACATACATTATACATACTTTGATTAATCTTTACAAATACGTCATGTCTATAACCTTTACTTATAGCTTCATATTCAGTTAAATCCGTATCAGACGAAAAGTATATTTTTATTCCCAAACTTCTATCTCCATTATTCTACAGTATTATATCTATCTTTTTAATTTTTTTTCTATCAAAATTTTGCAAATATTCTTTCCAATATTCCTTTTGATCCATTCCACCAAGATTTATCCCCAAAAAACCGGGGTCAATAAAAAGGTTTTGACCATCTGTCAATTCTATTAGTAATATGTCGCTTATCAATGCATTGGCTATTATGTGAAGATCATAAAAAGTAATCGTCTTAATCCTTTTATTTGCTGAAATTGGATTAGTAAAAATAAAATTACTAATTCTAACTTTCCCTTCCGTAACATCATTTACCCAATTTTTTGTTTCAATCGAATCAGTAATTTTTATTCTTAATTTACCATATCCCTCTATAGCTTCTAATTCTATAAAGCCATTAGTAAATTCAACAAATACGTAATTATTATTAACTATAAACTCTTTATCATCCAAGTCTAAAAGCCCAATCAAATAAATATCTTCAATATTATTAGATAGCATTTCTTTTAATTTGTTAATCAATTAGAGCCTCCTGATTTATCATTTAATCTATAACATTTTTTTAGATCAAACATAATATTTATATCCAGTCCGCTCCTTGTCTCTAAACGGTAACCCATTCACCATTTTATCTTATCACAACGGTTATTCCATTGCCACAATATATGTAATAAGCGGTCAGGGTAATAGGCATATTCGTAGCGCATACCAGGTAGTTATAAAAATTACCATCTCCAGTACATCGACCCATTACATTGATACATTCTAGCAAAAAGTTTATCAATCCCCCCTGACAAATAAGTCCATTCTCTGGAAGGATAACCAACATCTCCATCAATAATATATTTATTTGTATCCTTTTGGGATAAATCAAAAATCAAAACGTCGTAGCTATATAGAACTTTCATAAAAACAAACCATTCTTCCTTGAGATCATATCCCCATTGTTTCATCTCTTCTGTTGATAAAATAATTTCAGTAATTCCTAGAAATTTATATCCCGATTCTTCTCCAGGGGTCTCAAATAAAGTTGCACCATTAGAAAGCAATAAAAAATTTTTATACTCATATGGTAAAAATATGCCCTTTTCTTTTTCAAGTTTCTCAATTTCACTTTGTGTAGCAGGAGCATTCCATGTAAATCCCCATTTTCCCACTTCTCCTAATATATTTTTATATTCTAAATATTTGCTGTTTGCTGCTTTTAGCTTTATTTGTTCCAGTATACTCATAGACCAATCTCCTATCAATCATCGTCGTAAGCATTCCACCAAGGTGATGCTTCACTTTGGCGTATTCCTCTTACCATGTTTCCTAATATTATAGTTCTCTTTTTTGTTCTGGTGTTACCTTTTCATTTTATCTATTCTTAAATATAACTTACAACAAGTATTTTCCAGGCAATGCTCAACATACTCAAATAATCCTTTTTTTGAATATACCTCATCTAAATCATCATATTCACTCCCATACCACAGCACCATATAATCACATACATCGTATAGTTTATCCAGGATATAATAAAGTTTTGAATTTACAAATGATTTACTTTCTTATGCTTCATTGCAATAATCATGAATATCTTCTATTATCCATATATTATTATCAGTGTTTGGAAAGTAATCATTTAATATCCTCCCACATCTTTTTTTGATCGTTGGCGTAAAGTACCATCCTTTAAATGTCTGCTGCCGTAATTGGATTATCTACCCTTTTGAATCATTTCTTATATTCTTTTTTAAGAGTATATCATACTTTTCCTTACAACAAAACGGATTATTTACAGCTCTTCTTGCAACACTGGTTTCTGGTATTTTATCCCATTCTTTACCATTCCATAAATGATATTCACCAGGCGACGCATTATGCAGAATAAAGCCTGGGATTTCGTCTTGCCTTCGTTGTCTTCTCCACTCATAAATAAAGACATTTAAAAAGACCTGTGATAAAACACTGGTCTAATTATTTATTGATTTTATGCTTTTTATTTTCCAGTACCTTCGTTCTCTGTTCTCTCTGGTCCTCATCCGCAGACAGGTTATTATTCAGCCGAAATACACGAGTCCTGCCGCCGCCATAAGCCGTTGCAGCTAATCATACGCCTCAAATACATCTTCTTACATCAAACTCCTTTATTATATTAGTCCATATGCATTCAAACATTCTTCTATACTTTTTCCAACTCGTTTATTAACCGGTATTTCCCAAAATGTTTCATACCTACGTAATTGTTCAAGGTACATTTCGCTTGGCATAACATAGGTATTACCTGCTTCTCTTATTTTTCCGTTTCCATCTACTTCACATTTTGTTCCATTTATCACAAATTCTTTAGATACATCCACTCCGGTGCTGCCAATTATATTAATTAAATCTTGACTATATTCCCCTACAAGATTCCAAATCATACTTGCAATGCCTTGCTGATTCGTCAGTCTCATAAATGCTTCCAATCCAGCTTGTATTTTAAGAGCACGCATATCATCTTCTTCTGTCCCCTGTCCCATAATAACTTCCACATAGTTTTCTTTTACCATAAGTTGATAACCTTTTCCTAAATCAAAGGTATCTCCGCTTACAATCGTTGCACTATTTGCATTAGGATTATAAGGTTCTCTCTTTGTAACCCGATACTTCTCTAATGTATCTCTTACACTTTTTAATTGATTCGATGAATAATTCAGTGGTGTCCTGCCTTCCCATACATTGTTGCCAGCAATGGATGTCTTTGAAGTAACCGCATCAACTAATGTATAATCGATTTGATATACATTCTCATCGTCCTCTGTATGTAACCCAGTTCCATCTACCATGCCTTGCTTAAGCATCATAATATATCGCTGTATATCGGTCTTTTTTCTTTCATCATACCCATTAATACTATCCGGCAGCTCATCTTCTGAAATGTCTCCATTAAACCATTTTACAAAATCATCATCCTGCGTTTCATTTGCTGATTGTATTTTTCCCGTTTGAATATTATAAAAATATTGATAACTGCTTCCGATGCTTGATAATCCCATATGTAGTCCTTTCTCTTTAACTTTTCTCTGGCCAGTCTACAAAATAGCGCCTGGCTCTTCCTTTTTGGGTAGGAAATCACAGCCAGCAATTTGCGATATGGGTATGCGAAGGGCACTCTCGCTGTCTGAACTGATCAGATGGTTACCCTATATATCGGCAAAGTATTTGTTAATATTAGTTTTTTGAATAACTTAGTCAGATAACATCCATTCTTTTAATAATGGCTGCTCAATTAGATTTTTACACAAACTCCTGAGTTGTATATAACATTCCTCGCAATCCTCTTCTTTCTTATCTTGACAGCATCATTAGAGTCAGACCCTGACCGTAAAGTGTTGGCTCTATCTTGATTGTTTTATATGCATCTATGGTTGGCATTACAGGCGTTCCGCTTGAAACCATCCCAACCGCACCCGATTCGTTGACCAGTTTAATGACCCCATAATATGCCCTGTCGGCAATTTCCAGACATTTCTTGTCTAAATAACCCATCTTAACACCCACGGTAATCCCGTAAGATATACCCGCAGTAGCGGATGCTTCATCATATGCATCGTTTTGGTTTAGTACGGTCCCAAACATACCATTCTCCCTCTGCAGACTCGCCAGGGCTTGTGCCTGCTCCCTTACGGACTTTATTACCTGGTCTTTACCAAGGAAATTATCACCAAGGAATCCAAGCATTTCAAAAGCAGATACGATTATCCATGCGTTAGCCCTCGCCCAAAGTGCACCGGACATATGATTCTTCTTTTCACAATTATAGCCATGAAAGAATAGACCTGTTTTTCTATCCTTAAGTGCTTCCAAATGAATAGTAAGCTGTTTCCCGGCTTCCTTTAACAGCTCTTTTTCCCCGGAAACCGCTCCCATATGCGACAGGAATATGCATACCATAAAAAGCGTATCTGCCCAAATCTGCTGACTAAATACACCGGCAGCTTCGGTTACCGTATGCTCCAGCGCGCCGTCGGGTGTGCGGGGAGCATCCTTCATGATATATGTTGCTGCCTCACCGCACACCTTTTGATAGCGGCTGTTGTTAGTCTGGGTGTACATAGAAAGTATCGTATCCATGGGGGCGGAAGAATTGACAGTCCTTAATATACATGCTTCATCCACATGTCTGTTTATCCAATTCTCAATATAGTCAAATATATATTGTTTTTTTGTATGTGTATAAGCCTTATACAAACCGTATAGACCTACACCAGGAACCCAATCGAAATGATTCATATCCATACCCCATGATTCCGTACCGCTGGCATTAACGATTCTGTTTATTACTCTTTCAATCATTTCATTACTATCCATAATTAGCTTCCTTTCTTATTTCTATTATTATCTTTTTCTACCTCAATGATGAGACTTCCAATATGAGGGTGCTATTCCATAATGTTTTTTAAAAACACGGGTAAAGTTTTTGGGATTCATATATCCAAGAATCTCCGCCACCTCCGAAATCTTTTTTCCGCTGCGAAGCAATTCCCGTGCACGCTCCATCTTCAAATCATGAATATACTTTGCGAAATTAATTCCCATGGTTTTCTTGAAAAATTCGCTGAAATAAGTGTAGCTTAGATCAGTATGGTTAGCTATTACCGCCATGTCTACATTGCCAAGGTTCTCATTTATATACTTTAGGGAATTCTCCAACGTAAAGCTGCCAAGCTTTTCCGTAAAAGAATCACATAATTTGTCAAAAGCTTGATATAAAGCAGCCCTCAGGTTCGCAGCTCCCTTGAATTCCTTGATATTATCCGGCAGATATACAGCATTCAATCCACGCTGGGATGCAGAGATTTTAATCAGCTGGGATACATATGTGTATAATTCACCTATTGCCTTATGCTGGTATTCTTCAGCTATGCCATCGAAAAAGAACCTTTCCATGCCCTTTCTAAACGCATTCCGGTCCAGGCACCTAATAGCTTTTTCAAGAGCAGTTCTATCCTGTTCCGATAGCCTGACTGAGGCTTTTTTTTGACTTTCATCAGCGGCGAAGATAATACTGTGCCCTAAAATAAAAGCTGATGCCGCAAACATCCGCTCTGCCTCCTTGTATAAGTTGGGTATCTCTTGCAGCACTCCGCCTGTACTTACCCCGGCATGTGCTGCAGGAAGCCGCGTTATAATATCCCTGACCACCTGTTGCATGTCCGTATCTAAACTATATCCTAGCAGGAAGGCTTTCCCTTTATGAAATGGTAAAATGGAGTACTTATCCTTACAGATGACCTCGTTTTCAAGCCTGCCGTTCATAAAACACACAGCATATTGATTCCACACCCCATACCCGTCTTCCCTCTCGAATTCCGGAAATAGTTCCGACTGACCGCCATAAGCCAAGGTGTCCATTGCATCAGTCAGCCGTTGCTTACTATTCATTTTCCTTTCTGTTGCTTCTTCGTTTATTCTCCGTATTGATTTTAGCACAGTGTCTTGAAACTGTTCCATTATAACAGGCTTCAGGAGATAATCATCCACAACAAGCCTAAGAGCTTCCTGGGCGAATCCAAAATCCTCATGTGCTGTCAGCACGATAAACCTGGGGCGCTCTGTCAGCTCCCGTATCTTGCGGATTAAGTCCAACCCACAAATACCAGGCATTGTTATATCAACGAGAATTAAATACTGCCTGCCAGGATTCTGATAAATGTACTCCAGTGCTTCCTCTCCTGATAAAAAATATGCAGCTCCTTCGATACCATCCAATTTCATTCGTTGAATGCGGTTCAAGGTTCCTTCACACACAACCTGCTCATCGTCAACTATCAGAATGTAGGTATTCATAAATATCACCTCTCTGGTTTTTCATACGGGAAATGTATCCGCACAAGGGTATTTTCTCCATGAACAAGACATATTCCAGCATCGGATTTATAAAAAAGTCTGATACGGCTGGCTATATTCCGAAGACCAATGCGCCTTGTACCATTTTCATATTCATTCGGATCTAGCAGCAAAGCATTTACACGGCAAGCTACATCATCAGGCACAGCTTCTCCGTTATTACTCACCTCAATATAACAGATACTAGTCGACTGTCGTATTTTGATGCTGATTGCACTTACCTCCCTGCCCCCGTATTTAATTGCATTTTCAACCAACGGCTGGAAAACAAAACGCAGGAACGTATAATCTAAAAGTCCGGTTGGACAGTCAACCGTCAGTTCAATCGGCGTTTCCCTGAAGACATTAACGAACCGAAGATACGTAGTAAGATGATCTATCTCCTGTGTAAATGTAGCAAAAGACGTACCATTTACATTATATTGAAGAATATCAGCCAGCCAGCATACTGCATCTGACAGCTTCCAAAGGTTGTTATTCTCAAGGGTTAATTGCAGCATATACATAGAATTATAAATAAAATGGGGATTCAGCTGGTACTGAAGAGCTTCCATCTGTGAGTCCCGTCTCTGCTGTTCTTCCTTCATCAGCTGCTCCACCGTTTTTTCCAACTGGTCAAGCAGATTATTAAACTGGTGTGACATTAATCCTATTTCATCATCATGGTCATCATTTATCCGCACATGAAACCGGCCCTGTGATACCTGCTCCACGGTTTCAAGCGTAAGCCGAAATCTGCCGAAGAGACGGTTAATGGCCGCACGGACAAAAAAGCTCATTAGCAGCAGTCCGGTTAACATAGCAATTACTATCACAATATTGCTCATGGTATTAATAGAATCTAACTTTGAAATTTTTGATGTCATGCTTATACTTAAACCCAGACGAGTAATTTCCTGCATCAGCATATCCTGATCCCGTATATTCGAAGAAGTGTCTAAAAGTGTATATTCGCCTAAAATATCCGGCGACATCAGGGCAGCAAATAATTGATCATCACGTGAAGTCACTACAATCACTCCGATCTGCTCACCACTGACCAAGTAGCATTTCCTGAGAAACATATTAACTTCCCTCTCCGGGTTCTCCAGCGGACTCATAAACCTTGACGCAGGATCTTTTTGTCCGAAGATCCACTCTGTAGTTTTATCCGATGCAATGAAATCTAACACTTCCGGTTCTTCTATATATTCGCAGCTTTGAAATATCCGCCCCAGTTCCTGATGTGTCGGATTGTTTGAATATATCGTAACGGAATTTATCACATCCTTATGAACGGATTGAATCAACTCAACAGAAGGATATACTGTATTTCTTAAGTTAAGCACACTCTGGGCATCCATATGGAAATCACGGCGCAGATACTCATAAAGGGATGGCATATTGTACAGGTATAAGGAGTATTCCTCAATCCTTAACGCCTTTTCCCCAATGTTCTCCGAAAGCGAACGCAGATACTCCTGACTGGATTCCTGTTGATTTTGATATAGAGCATTGTTAGCCTGTGAAATGTATATAAAGCACATGATTATCATTGGAATTAACAGTGTTATAAAACAAACGACAGATAATTTCCAGGAGATAGACCTGTCTTTCCACCATCCAATAAAAAAGTCAGAAGCATTTCTCATATCAACACCTCTTACAATAAGTTTAGCAGCAGTAATGTTAATCAGTTACAGTTCAGAGGGTAGTATCCCGCGAGGTGTTTTGTGCGCTTTTTGCACAAAATCCCGAGGGTCGCAAGCGCCAAATCACACGCTTAAAACGAACTTGTTCGTTTTGTGATTGTGTGTGCATCACGTTGCTGTGAAGGAGGCACGACTGAACAGTAATATTAATCAGGGGCGGCACTGTGCCGCCCTCCAATTATACGTTATCAATTAATATTCTGCAAGTGTCGCGTTCTTATCATATGTTTCGTTGTATTCAACAAGGAGAGATTCCGCAACTTCCAATCCTCCAAGACGTATATATTCCGCTGCATAGCTGTCCCAATTATCAAACGATTCATTGCCAAGGATAAATCTTATCCGCATCTCATCTACGTATTTGGTAATGTCAGGCATTTTATTCTGGAACACCTCCGAGGTAAGACCCTGAAACTCATTCGTAAGAAGAACATTGTCTCTTGCAGTGGAATATCCTTCATAGGCCATCACCTGAACCTGAGTATCACCCAGCAATTGCTCCGGATATATGTCAGTACGGTTAAACATCATAAACACCTCCGTATCGCCATCTACCACTTTTCCGCTTACTGTTTTCATATCGGAGTCATATCTGTAGAAATAATCCAACTGGCCACCATTCATGGTGAAGTATTCACCCTCGACCCCATAGCGCATTACACGGTATCCGATGTCACTTAGCTGCCAGTCAATAAATTCCAGAATTCTATCTATATTTTCGGCATTATAAGATATAGCGACCACATTCGTAACCGGATCAGAAGCAATCATGCCCGACATTCCGCTGGGACCTTTCACTGCGCCGCCCAGCACCAGACTGCCATCCGGCTGTGTTTCGCCGAATCCGTAATCCTGGTATGCTGCGTGATACTGCGACCACCAGCCAACCCAGGAGCCAACCTTACCCTGGGCCAGTTTCTGCCAAAACTGCTCGCTCTTCTGCGTAAGGGATTCCGGATCTACATATCCTTTGTCATATAACTCTTTGTAATACATCAGAGCGTTTTTGTAGCCTTCGCTGATGGATCCGATCTCAATCGTATCTCCGTTCAAATGGTAATACTCCGATGCACCGCCGAACATTCCGTAAAACATACCCAGCGTATTTCCATCCCAATTTCCAAAGCCATACGTATCCTTTACACCATTGCCATCAGGATCATCCTCAGTGAATGCCCGCATTACCTCTGTAAATTCCTCCATTGTTTCAGGTATTGAGAGTCCCAGGTTCTCCAGCCAGTCCTGTCTGTAGGTTATATTCCATTTGCCGGCAGTGTTGAGGCTGGGAATACCGTAAATCTTGCCGTCCACACTGACTCTTGACCACATTGCCTCATTTTCGGATATGTATTTTACGATGTTTGGATAATTTCTTATCAAATCTGTCAAATCCGCGTATGCGCCCTGTTCCGCATATTCATAAAAAACAGAGGGAGTGATATAAGAAATGGAAGGGATGTTTTGAGAGGATACCAATAGTGAATATTTTTGCTCCCAATTGTCGATGGAGAGCGTAACATCCATATCAATACCTAGTTCCGCAAGGATATACTGCTTTGTAGGATCACTGTCTTCGTTCTCAAAGCGCCCGGATACAAGGAACATGGAAACAGTAATGGGGTCAAGGGGTTCCTCAGATTCATCATTAACATCAGATACAGCCTCTGACGACGATGACGAGGAAGGTGAATCACTCGTTTTGTTGTCCGCCGACGATTCTTCTCTGCCGCATGCAGTTGTTGATACTGCCAGTATACATGCCAGCAGCATAGCAATCATTCTTTTTTTCATAAATTATAGCCTCCTTATATTTAGCCCTTTATAGGGCCAATTAACTTATTTTACCTGTAATAGTAACATTAGCCTTTTACCGAACCTATCATCACGCCTTTTACGAAATATTTTTGCAGGAATGGGTATATTGTGGCAATCGGAGCTACTGTTACCACCACTAAAGCCATTTTTACGGTTTCGGTGGGCACATTCTTTGACATATCCTGAGCCTGTAGAATATCAGTACGCGACATCAGGAGAATTTCCCGCAGTATTACCTGTATTGGCTGATAATCCGGCTTGTTGAGAAAAATAATAGCATTAAAAAAGGAATTCCAGTATCCAACCGCATAAAACAGTGTAACCGTTGCAATAACAGCTTTTGATAAAGGCAGATATATTTGTAATAATGTCCTGAAATGTCTGGCTCCGTCAATCTGGGCGGATTCTTCCAGTGAGCGTGGAACAGCCATAAAAAAGTTCCGCATAACAATCATGTTATAAGTGCTGATAGCGGACGGAATGATCAAAGACCATATGGTATCTATAAGCCCAAGCCAGTTTACCGTAAGATAAAAGGGTATAAGTCCGCCGCTGAATAACATGGTAATTACGACAAACATTGTCATGCCGGTCCTTCCGGGAAGATAGGGTTTCGAAAGCACATATGCTCCGATAGTAGTCAGGATCATACTAATCAAGGTTCCAACAACTGTTATGAAAATGCTGTTAAAGAATGCCCGCGGAATACGGGAGTTCGACAGTACATGTTCATATGCAGTCGTTGAAAACCCATCCGGCCATACCAGGAATCCTCCTTTGAAAATATGACCGATGGAAGATACCGAGCCTACGCATATGTACCAGAACGGATAAAGCATCACTGCAACGATACATAGCATCAATAACGAGTTGATTGCCATAAACAGCTTATCCGGCAATGATTTCTTAACTGTGCTTTTCACCAAATACCGCCTCCTTCCGAAACTCGTTTTGAGATAGCGTTAGTTGCCATTATTAACACAAATCCTATCACAGACTTAAACAGCCCCACTGCAGCCCCCAGAGAGTAATTATTAGCGGAAGACAAACCCACACGGTAGATATAGTATTCTATGGTTTCACCGACACCAAGCACTGCGTCATTTAATAAAGTAAAGATTTGGTCAAAACTTACATTTAAAATACTGCCCACCTGAAGTATAAGCATAATGACAATCACATTACTGATGGACGGAAGCGTAATGCTCCAAATACGACGTAACCGTCCGGCTCCATCCACACGGGCCGCCTCATACATTTCTTCGTCCACTCCGGTGATGGCAGCTAAGTACACGATAGCACCCCAGCCCAATCCCTTCCACATACTGGATAAAGTTACTATCCACCGGAAAAACCGGCTCTCGCTCATGAAATTAACCGATGAACCGCCGAAGAAACGTATCACGGCATTAATTGGACCGGTACTCGGAGACAGCAGCATGTAGACAAGCCCGCCTGCGATAGCCCATGAGATAAAATGCGGCAGATAGCTTACCGTCTGGATAAAACGCTTGGCAAAAGGGTTCCTGATTTCGTTTAATAACAGAGCAAAAATGATAGGGGCCGGGAAAACGAACAGCAGATTCATCCCGCTGATAATAATGGTGTTCTTAAGGGTGGCTAAAAATGCCGTGGAGGACATAAACTTTTCAAAATTCTGAAATCCTACCCATGGGCTGTCCCATATACCCTTTAGAATTTTAAAGTCTTTAAAAGCGATAACAATGCCTCCCATGGGAACATAACAGAAAATTATGTACCAGACTGCGATGGGTATGAACAGCAAGTATAACTCCCAGTGTGCCATGACCGCTCTTTTAAATCTTTTAAAAATGCTGCCTTTATGTTTAACCATTCCTCTCCTCCTACTATTTACAGATTTTATTCCCACGGACAATAAGTCAAACGCAGTAAAGGCAAAGCCAACGAAATCAACTTGTTTTTCGTATTTCTGCATTCATGACAACAAAAAGTATGCGAAGCGTGCTTTCTATGGTATGACTGTATGATGAATAACCTGAGGGTTCTTGTAGCCGGCTAATTACCAGTATAATGGTCTATAGTGATTAACTCAATACACCCTGCTTCGGAAAGGTATCATTTTTTAGGAATGCGAAATTACGAACACCATTTGATCGGATTTCAATGTGCCGCTTGGCTCTTTTCACCATAAGCTTGTTTTTTTACAAAAAAGGTTGACTTTTATTTAAGACAAGTGTAATATATAAATGAAAGACATATGTCTTACAAAGAGAGGTGGTATTCAAAATGGATAAAATAAAAAAGCTGCCTGACGCTGAATTTGACATTATGAAGGTGGTTTGGTCAATCGAGTCGCCGATTACTACAGCTACCATTATGAAATTGCTCGGAAACGAAAAGGAGTGGAAAATACAGACTGTTATATCTCTCATGCTTCGGCTTGTTGAACGCGGTTATCTGCGCTCTGAGAAGCATGGCAAGGAGCGCACCTATTTTCCGCTTGTGAGCAGAGAGGATTATCTTAAATTCGAAACAGGAAATTTTATGAAACAATATCATGATAATTCATTTTTAAACCTTATCAATACCCTATACGATGGAAAGACATTAACTGAAAAGGATGTTGATGATTTGCATCAGTGGGTAAAAGAACGGAGGCATTCATGTGAGAGACTTCATAATTAAGTTAATAATCTGTTCCGCAACCATGTCGGCTGTTATCCTTGCATACATAGCGATTACGCCGCTTTTGACAAAACGCTATCATGTAAAATGGCGGTATTACGCATGGCTCATAATTGTATTCGGATTGATTATACCTTTCCGGCCGCAATTTAACAACGCCATTGTCAAAGTAGACACGCAGGGCGAAGTGTCAGCGCCAATTATTCAGATTGGAAACGCTTCACCGATTACACTTTCTTTTGCAAACACTGAACTGTTTCAACCTGCTGCGAAAGTGCCGGATTCAATAAATATTTCACTATGGCAGGTCGCAGCTATAGCATGGCTGGCCGGAGTGATTTTCTTTCTTGCCTATCACATAATAAAACATTATCGCTTTTCTAAAATGATAAAGCGCTGGAGCGAGAAGATTACTGATGAGCAGACGGTAGCCCTATTCCAAAAATTAAAAGAAGAAATGAAAATATCCAAACGAATCAGCCTCTATAGGTGTTCAAGCATAGGCAGTCCAATGATGGTTGGTTTAACAAAGCCCCGGATACTGTTTCCCGAATGTGATTTTGATCAAGACGAACTCGGCTTTATCCTAAGGCATGAGCTTGTGCATTATAAGCGGAAAGACCTATTATATAAGTCCTTAGTGCTGCTTGCAACTATTATTCATTGGTTTAATCCCATTGTTTACTTAATGGCGAAAGCGATTGATATGCAATGCGAATTATCCTGCGATGACGCTGTTGTCCGGCACACAGGCCAATTTGAGCGCCAGCAGTATAGCGAAACAATAATTGGCGTAGTCAAATTCAAATCAAAGATGACCACAGCATTATCCACAAATTATTGTGGAGGTGTAAAAGGCATGAAAAAGCGAATCCTCTCTATTCTGGATACAGCGCCGAAAAAAACAGGCGCGGTTATTCTATGTATCGCCATTCTTCTGATCGCAATCAGCAGCTCTCTTGTAGTGATAACAAAAATCATATCTGATGATTTAGAAAAAACTCAAATAAACGGCCGATTTGCGGAAGAAGTTATCCAAAAAACGGAATTTCCCACCGAAACACAGGCAGGACAATTATATGTAAACGATAAGCTCGCCTTTTCAATTGAATTCCCCGCCGAATGGGAAGGATTGTACGAAATAACGGAAGATTACGTTGAGCGCAGTATGCACGGCGGCGCTGGCATAACCGTGTACCAAAAAGCGACA
>Ga0153941_1000124_pt1 | contig 38149 bp, 31 predicted proteins | sample TSNJ025MetaG_FD_104733 | JGI IMG/M metagenome (GOLD analysis project Ga0153941, IMG submission 104733) | Attine ant fungus gardens microbial communities from New Jersey, USA - TSNJ025 MetaG | ecosystem: Host-associated > Fungi > Mycelium > Unclassified | place: USA: New Jersey, Brendan T. Byrne...
TATCCATGGATATATAAAGGAGGAACAAAAAACAGGGAGGTGTCCTTGGCATTATACCATTTTCCATTACATTGCTGCATGCGCTCCCCCTTAAAAATATATGATATTTCATAATAAGAGTGGCTGTGCAGCGGGCAGGGCATATCTAAAGTGGAATAATAAGCCTGACAGCTGATATGGTTTTCTTCTCTGATATCTCCGCTTTGAAAATTTTTCTGAAAAATCATAGTATTGTTCTCCATGGATTTAGTGGTTGTATAAAAATTATAATTCTATTATCGCATTTGCTGACCGCGTTTTCAATATGGATATGCATATAAATCATATTCACAGCCGGTGCTGTTCATGGCAGCATACAAACTGCCCTGCACAAACTTATTTTACATTTCTGTATAGCTGGCAGTCTGCAAATATGTATAAATTTTGAGCAAGTCTGTTATTAGTATAAGTTCATTATTTTCTATATAATAGGTCATAAGGCTGTGCTTAATAATGTCTCATAAGATGTTCTATGGGGATTGTAACATGCTCCCGCCGACTGAAAAGCGGGAGACTTCTTGTAAAAGAAAAAGGAGGATGCAGAATGAAATTCAGTAACGGTTGCTGGATGCAAAAAGAAGGGTGTGAGGTATTTGCACCCCAGCATGTATATGAAGTAATGGTGACAGAGGATGAGGTCAGAATCGTTGCACCTACTTCAAGAATCAGACATACTGGTGATACTTTAGGCCAGATAACGCTCACACTGCGGATTACCGCTCCCATGGAGGACGTAATCCGGGTACAGACGTCCCACTATCTGGGCGTACAGAAAAAAAGCCCGGAATTTGATTTAAATCTGGAAACAGGCAATAAAATGGATGCCGTGGTGGATGAAGAGAAAATCATAGTCACCAGCGGCAGTTTAAAGCTGGTTATAACCAGGAAGAACTGGTCCATGGCTTATTATCGTGATGATGACCTGCTGACAGAAAGCAGCGGCAGGGATCTTTGCTATGTAAAAACAGACTGGTCGGGACTCGCTTACAATAACAGCCAGGATCATTCCTATGTACGTCAGCAGCTGAAACTGGATGTTAACGAACTGGTATATGGCATGGGCGAACGTTTTACACCTTTTGTGAAAAATGGACAAACCGTGGATATCTGGAACGAGGACGGCGGAACCAGTACGGAACAGTCTTATAAAAATATACCTTTTTATATGACAAATAAGGGATATGGTGTGTTTGTGAATCATCCGGAAAAGGTTTCCTTTGAAGCCGCCTCGGAATTTGCAAGCAAAGTTGGATTTTCCGCAGCCGGAGAGACTCTGGATTATTTTCTGATTAACGGTCCTTCCATGAAAGAGGTACTGGTTCGTTATACTGACCTGACCGGAAAGCCTTCCCTGCCTGCTCCCTGGACCTTTGGCCTGTGGCTGTCCACTTCCTTTACCACCAATTATGATGAACAGACTGTATTAAGCTTTATTGACGGAATGCTGGAGCGTGACATACCACTTAAGGTATTTCACTTTGACTGCTGTTGGATGAAACCCTTCCACTGGACTGATTTTATATGGGATGCCAATGTATTCCCCAATCCCAGGGAAATGCTTCAAAAGATTCATGACAGAGGTATTAAGGTATGTGTATGGATTAATTCTTATATAGGACAGGAATCCGCTTTATTTGCGGAAGGCATGGAAAAGGGATATTTCCTGAAACGCAGGAATGGTGATGTATGGCAGTGGGATATGTGGCAGCCGGGCCTTGCGATTGTGGATTTTACCAATCCGGAGGCCTGTGAATGGTATCAGGGCAAATTAGAAGAGCTGATCGATATGGGCGTTGACTGCTTTAAAACCGACTTTGGCGAAAGGATTCCCACAGATGCTGTTTATTATGACGGCTCCGACCCTGTGAAAATGCATAATTATTATACTTATCTATATAACAAAACCGTATATGATCTATTGGAACGCAAGACAGGAGAAGCGGTATTGTTTGCCCGCTCTGCCACTGCCGGCGGACAGAAATTTCCAGTACACTGGGGCGGTGACTGCTGGTCTGATTACAGCGGCATGCAGGAAAGTATCCGGGGCGGCCTGTCCTTAACCATGTCAGGCTTTGGTTATTGGAGCCATGATATCGGCGGATTTGAAAGCACCTCTACGCCGGATGTATATAAACGCTGGTCCGCTTTTGGATTATTAAGCAGCCATAGCAGACTTCACGGCAGCGGTTCCTACCGGGTTCCCTGGGCTTATGATGAAGAGGCCGTGGACGTACTCAGACTCTTTACCAGATTAAAAGCTTCCCTGATGCCTTACATATACCGGAATGCAGTATTTACCTCAAAGACTGGTATTCCCGTTATGAGAAGCATGGTAATGGAATTTATGGGTGATAAAAACTGTGAATATCTGGATAAACAATATATGTTCGGTGACAGCCTTATGGTGGCGCCTGTCTTCAATGACAAGAGCATTGCCGAATATTATCTGCCGGAAGGTGATTGGACTGACTTCCTGAGCGGTGAAAAGAGAACCGGCGGAAAATGGTATAAAGAAAATTGTCCCTATAGCAATGTCCCGCTCTTTGCACGGGAAAACAGCATCATTGCCGTAGGCTCCTGTGATGACAGACCGGATTATGATTATGCAGACGGCGTGGAATTGCGTATATATGAATTAAAGAAGGACGCTTCTACTGTTGTATATGATCAGAAGGCTGAGACAGATTTAACTGTTAAAGCAATAAAAGACAAAGACCAGATTATGATAAACCTGACAGCTGCAAAACCTCTTACCATCCGTCTGGTGAACCTTCTGGCTGCAAATGTATCCGGTGCGGAAATGAAACGGGAAGGAACCGACACCTTGCTGATACCGGATTCCGGCAGTGATTGTATTACTATTACTTTGAATTAATATTTCCTGAATATTCCTTAAAACTGGCACCGTTGCCTTATTTTATATAGGAGCGGTGCCAGTTTAGTTACCAACCACAAGCAAATAGGTTCCCCTGTATTATTGTCTTTTCTATAGCATATTAATCCGGAGAGAAAGCCAAATACGGGAGTAGTTTCTCAATCAACTCATATATCTTCGTTCCAGGTGCAGATTTGGATGGTGGCTTTCCGTTATTCACTTGAGCCAATTTTTTTGCATTGATTATGCCAACATTCATATACGGCCGAAGGACTTTGAACATATCATCTCTGTTCTTTTTATACTCGCCTGCTGATATACTGTTCAAACAATTGGATAACTTTGGCCAGTATTCCGTCCTGTGCAAATCAGATTGCATATAGCTGAAATGCAGTAAAAACCACAGTTCCACGCACTGGTTCGACCAAATTGCATGAAACTCCGTTTCTTCTGTACTGCTTCCTGCACATAGTTCTGCTGTTTTGTCAATATGCTCCGCAGGGAAATCATCCGTGTCATAGACAACCCACACATGCTTATATCCATTCGGATTATCTGCTGCCTTCTGTCTAGCCTTTTTAAAAAGACTAAGTGTATTGTCACCTTCCCCATAAATATCTAGCTGGATCTTTCCACGGTACTGGCTGTTTATAACATCCCTGACTGCCTGAAAATATGTCGGTTCTGTATCCGTTCCTTCTGTCACAATCAAATGGTATTCCGGCTGTATTTTCCTTGGCTTATCCTGTCGTGCCTTCATCCAGCCTTTATTCAAGTCACTCCTTTTTAGAGGTTTTAGACTCATTTCCATTCGCCTCCACTCATCATATTCTGGAGATAGGGATCTGCCCCATACCGTCCTTCCAAATACTGCTTATCATAAGCAGCCGTATTGTTAACCCTCTCATTATCCTCACGCCGAATCTCATATAAAGAATAGATTTCACTTTCACGACTTTCATTCTCGGCAGCAAACCAGATTTCATCTCTTCGAAAAACGCTGTTCTTCATTGTGGACATATCATGGGATGTGAACAGAAGCTGTGCACCACGCGTGTTAAGCTTTGGGTTCTTAAACAAGGATATTACATATCGCAGCAGTTTCGGATGCAGCTTCGCATCAAGTTCATCAATAATAACCAGTCTTCCTTCCTGCAGGGCAATAAGCAATACCGGTAAGGCAGCAAACAACTTCTTTGTACCATCAGATTCATTGACAAATGGTAATTCATAAATCTTATCATGCAATGAGCGTTGTAAATAAAACTGTTGATTTTCATTATCAAATCGATATCCTGCAATATCAATTCCCATATCATTCAAGAATCGAATAATCTGCTGCTTGAAGGTTTCATTATCCAAAAGCAAGATCTGCTGTTCAGCTGTCGGATTTGCATAGCTCCTGATAATGCAGGATTCGAACCATTCCTGTACTTCCTCAATTAAAGGAATACTGTAATTTATAGCCAAAAAAGAAAAATATGGCATCTTTGCATTGACATCCTTGTTTATGTTGCTCCTGTTCATGCTTGCACCAAGGACAATTCTTTCTCCTTCCCGCTCAAAAATATGAGCCGACTTCTTTGCGCCAATCTTCTTCCGATCAAGAGATTCCGCTACAACCTCGCCCTTGAAAAGAGCGATATAATATCTATATTCATTCTCCTTTGTACGAAAGAAAATCTGGAATTCAGTCGGTTCATCCGCAGAAGTCTCATCAAGTAGAAATGGGGTGCACAACACTCTTTGCTGCATGATCGTTGATAAACGATTCTTTTCCAAATCATGTATGGGCTTAACAACTGTTGTAATCAGGCAAGACAAAGCCTGGAGAAGATTCGACTTACCGCCGCCATTTGGTCCATATACAACACCTACTGACAGAATATCACTGCTCTTTTCTGTCCTGATCAGACTCTCTGCAAACTCCGTCAGTGCAGCAGCTTGAAAATCGAATGTTGTCTCATTCTTATATGACTTAAAATTTTTAAAAGAAAATTGGCAAAGCATAGTCCTACCTCCTTCGATCACTTTATTATACTACCAATACTCTAATTTTTCCACTTTTATATATATTCTCCATAAAATAATTTTTTATTTCTAATATTAAAACTGTTTTTGCTTTTATATATAATCGGAAGCATTTCTCAATACATTAACCTTGTTCTAAAGGAATATTTGAAGGAAAAAGAGAAAGAAGCAAATTAGAATAAATAAGTCCAATCATCCGTTATTAAAAAATTCAACATAAAATCGCTATATGTCATCAAGCCGGGGGTAAAAAAACTTTTGCAGACAAAAAGTTAACTGCCATTTGCAATACTTGTATATTGCCAGGCATTTCTGTATACTAAAGATATCTTAAGGAAAGCAAAGGTGATTATGATGTCCAGACCACTGCCAGTCGGCATAAAAAATTTCGAAAAAATGATCAAGGAAGGTTATTATTATATTGACAAAACTTTATTTATAAAAGAGCTGCTTGATAAAAAAGCAGAAGTAAATCTTTTTATACGCCCGAGAAGATTTGGCAAATCACTTAATATCAGCATGCTGCAATATTTTTTTGATAATACACTAAAGGAAAAAGCCTTCTTGTTTGATGGCTTAAAAATTATGGATTGCGGCGAAACATATCGGGCAGAAATGAACCGCTATCCTGTTATCAAATTAACTTTAAAAGCAGCCGATCAAATAAATTTCGAATCCTCATTTAAGAAACTGAAAGAAGAGATAACACGGGAATTTGACCGACACAGGTATTTATTAAAAAGTGAGACTATTGATGAGGAAAAAAAGGAATTATATCAAAATATTCTGTCTGGAAAAGCAGAAGATGATGTATATTCCAGCAGCTTAAGATTTTTGTCAGAATGTCTGGAACGATATTACAAAGCAAAAGTAATCGTTCTCATAGATGAATATGATGTACCTCTGGAAAAAGCATATTTTCTCGGCTATTATAACGAAATGATGATTTTTCTGCGTTCCTTATTTAATATCGGCTTGAAGACAAATGATTCCCTGCATTTTGCCGTAATGACAGGATGCTTAAGGGTCAGTAAGGAAAGTATCTTTACCGGCTTTAACAACCCTAAAATTATATCTATAACATCGGGGAGTTATGGGGAGTATTTTGGATTTACTGAAGAAGAAGTTTTGAATGCTTTGGACTTTTATCAGTATGGATATAAAAAAGAGGAGGCAAGAGACTGGTATAACGGTTATGTGTTCGGAAATGTCAATGTATATAGTCCATGGAGCATTATCAGCTATCTGGATGATCTGTACAGTGGAAATGTCCGTTATCCGAAACCCTACTGGTCAAACACCAGTTCCAACAGTATTATTCGTGAGTTAATTGAGATAGCGGATGATACCGCAAAGGAAGAAATTGAGGCGTTAATACGGGGAGAAAGTATAACAAAACCAGTTCATGATGATATCATATACAGTGAAATAAAGCAAAATGCAGACAACTTATGGAATTTCCTGTTTTTTACAGGATATTTGAAAAAAACAGGTGAAAAGACAGAAGACGAAATCACCTATTTTGAGATGAAGATTCCAAACAAGGAAGCATTATATATCTATAAGAGAAAAATAATAGAATGGTTTGAAGAAAAAACTAAGATAATGAATACCGATAACATATTAAAAGCCATTACAGAGAAAGATGCAGAAGCACTTTCCGAAGAACTGAATAAAAGGCTTTCGGACATAATCAGCTTTTATGACACGAAAGAAGCCTTTTATCATGGATTTCTACTGGGGATCTTATCCAATATACAGGGATACCTCATAAAGTCAAATCGCGAATCGGGCAACGGCAGATCGGATATTTACATGAAAGACAAAGGAATTAGAAAAAGAGGCATAGTGTTTGAACTAAAAATCGTTGGCGATAAAGATGATCCGGAAGAGAAATGCAGAGAAGCCTTAGCGCAGATTGAAACAAAAAAATACGCATATGAACTGGAAGAGGAAGGTTACCGGAATGTACTGCGATATGGGATTGCCTTTCGCGGGAAAGAATGTATGGTTATGGCGAAATAAGGGGAGACACAGTCTACGGAGACAAACCAAAAACGGGAAGCCTTGATTTTAAAGGCTTCCCGTAATATTAAAAAGAGCGGGTGATGGGAATCGAACCCATGCCATACTTAAAAAACCACGCGAAAGGAGAGGTTTTGCACATCCTCAATGTCAGTGTAACCAGAAGTGTAACCAGTCGCATTGTACCTAAAAAAGTGAATAAAAAGTAAAGAAATCTTGTAATCAACTATCAACCTTAAATTGTTCCATTTCATCCGCTGTTAATGGCCTGCCTAATTGTTTTGACAATAAAATCGCTTCCCGCAATCTATAAACCTTGCCATTAGAAGGTTCCGTCAGCCTGCCGTCCGGCATCGACTCACCAAAATGGTCAAAATTATCCACAACCCTTTGTGCTTTTCTTTCTGCAATCATCGTTACTCACCTTCCTTTAAATATTTCCGAATTAATGCTACCGCTCCGTAGGTATCTATATACATAGTATTCCAATCAATACATTTTGCATTCAGCATTTTTTTATAATGATCAATTAAATCCGTTTTAGCTGTAAACTGAACATATCCTTCATTACCGGCATCCCAACTGAGTTTACAGGCAATCGCAAACAGATGCGCACCCACACCTTGATAATCTCCATCATTCCCTATATTGAAAGGTGCAGCTTCCACTATATCCACATGTGTATAAAATTGACCTCTGATATGTTTCAACGCAATCATTCCCTGCACTTCATCATCATTTTCCAATAATAACTCGTATATTTCATATCCGTTCTGGTGAGGGATGCTCCAATCAAACCGCCATCCCCTTGCATTTAGTTCTGTGGCATCTTCTTTTGAAATAGCTCTTGATACTATACGGTATTCCGTATCACACTCTTCGCCTGTCCTTCTGTAAATCAAGCAATTGGTCAGGGAATCTATTATAATGTCTACATTCATAGTCTGTATCTCCAAGTGTTTTTATAAATATATTATAACATGCCATTTGCTTTATTGCTATATCACATATGACGAATTCGACTACAGTTAATTTTTTATTTCTAATATTAAATTTGGTTTTGCTTTTATATATAAGGAAAGCAGAGGTGATTATGATGTCCAGACCACTGCCAGTCGGTATAAAAAATTTCGAAAAAATGATCAAGGAGAAATGCAGGGAAGCGTTAGCGCAGATTGAAACAAAAAATACGCATATGAACTGGAAGAGGAAGGTTACCGGAATGTACTGCGATATGGGATTGCCTTTCGCGGGAAAGAATGTATGGTTATGGCGAAATAAGGGGTAACACAGTCTACGGAGACAAACCAAAAACGGGAAACCTTGAATTTAAAGGCTTCCCGTAATAATAAAAAGAGCGGGTGATGGGAATCGAACCCACGTATCTAGCTTGGAAGGCTAGTGTTCTACCATTGAACTACACCCGCATAATATAAATATATAACTTCCTGTAACACTCACTTAGATATTATAAATTTTAATAGGACAATTGTCAACTACTTTTTTTTTTTTCAATTTTTTTTTTCAATTTTTTTTTTTATTGGGTTAAATAGGGCAATGCTGGGGAGCAACCCGAGCGGCATGGGGGGGTTGGGGGCAAAACCCCCATGACCTTATAACTTAATCTGTATCAAGCTTAAGCCGTCAGAGTCAGTCCCCAGTTCTGGTAGGGCATCGTCCATTTGGCGGTGATGTCCCTGGTTGCCAGATACAGGGACTTCCTGAGCGCATCGTCATTAGGGAAAATACGCTTGCTCTTCATCGGCTTCGGCCGACTTACTGATACGCATTTTTTTATCGGTGTTGGCTTCGCCAATAATAGTCCTTTATTGTAGATCCTCTTAACTTCCGGGAGGATCTATCAAATATCAGTTATTAACTGATATGAGCGTTTTAAACCGTGCAAATCCATCCAAAGCAAATTCAATTCTGCAGCCTTTAATGAAAATGACCGTATATTCTACTCCGCAAGATAAACTTTCTCTTTGTCGTACCACCTAGCCATGCCTATGTTTCTCCAATCATAGGGATCTTCCGTAATATCGTCTAAATATAGTAAGTACGGTTTTACAGAATATGGCTTAAAATGAACTTCTTTTTTGCTTCCATACAATAAATCCAACCGGTCCCGATATTCTTCATGAAATTGCCTTACTTCACCTGTCTTGAGTGATACATAAGCGGCATATGACGAGTATTCTGTCAAGACATTATCAGAAGTTTTAAAATGCAAGATCAGTAATAATCCAATACTCAAATAAAACAGAATATAATGAGATAAACATCTGCTACTTTTAATTATATGCTTGCTGATGTAGCCAATTATATATATTTCATTTAAAAAAAATATTAATAAAAACCACATCTTAATAATATTTATAACCCTGTCCGGTCCGATATTGCCTGTAGAATAAAAGTTAGGCGTAAACATACAGGCAAACAGACAATAAGAAAGTATCATGACTATCAAAGGCATCCTGAATGAAAATTTACTTTTTATCACCAGATTCCATATCAGAGGAATCATCAAAACAGCTATTAACACAACAGGAGCGCTGATCCATTTGATGATGAAAGTATTCGCGGAAAGAAAAGATTTAAGGATTGCTTCAGTAGGGGAAAGCTTTTGAAAATATGCCTGCCGGATCGTATTACCATATGCATTTATATTTATATAAAATGCAATGGAATATATGAAAATTAGTGGTATACTCCAGTATGATTTTCTTTTTGCACTTATACCTGCAACAAAGATCAATAATAAACAAATTATGCCTAAAAGTGCGGTAAGATAATTAGATCCACCGCAAATGACGGCCAAAAATGAAGATAAAAGCGTAATTGCTATCTTTACCCATAATTTTCCTGATTTTCCGCTTAAAATAGAGATAGCCAGCAGAAGCAGCATACATCCGTGCATAAACACATAATGTACGGCTCCATTATACCAGTAAAAAGCATTCACGGGTGAATACATGGTTTGTATCAAAAGAAAACAAAATAAACTACTGATTATCATCCATGTTAACTTATCTGCATTTAATACTTTAACCAATATAATGTAGAAAAAAGCAAAATGAGAAAACACCGTAACACCAATCATAATAACAGGTGTCATATAGTAATATTCTTCCCCCCAGACAGCCGGCGACAAAGCCATCAGGAAGATAGAAGAAAAAGTACCCTGCCAGGTATCATAGCTGGCTTTTACCTGATAGAATGCCCAATGCAGTGTTTCTTTGAGGGAATGTGTGGCATTCCATATTGCATGGGGATAATAGCCGTACCCGAAATCATCAGCACAGGCATGTGCATATCTTCCTATAAGTAATAATGGAAGCAATCCTATCATTAGAACCATGATACTTACAATACATAGAAATTTACTTGTACATTTTTTAGTTAATAATAATTTTAACAACATATATTCTCCTTTTCCATATAATTACGCATAATGATAATCATAATAATCCTTCCCTCATTGAAATGAAATATCCAGCATTTCATAATATATTCGACTCACATGATACATCATTGAGTACCGGTGATACTTACTCACTATACCCGGTACTGACATAATTTCCTGAGACATTATACCATAAAGAGGAAAAAAGTAAATGTTTTTCTAATGCAATGAATGCAATGAATGCAATCTTTAATTACTTTTTTTTATTTTTTTTAATTACTTTTTTATTATTTTAATTAACTCATTCATTTGTTATTAAAAATCATCGACGCCATTAGCAAAATATTATCAAGAGAAGTGTAAAAAGCTAGTGCTCACTGCACTTCTATCCCACCAATAAATATGGAGCCGCTGTCGTTTTGATCGAAAAGAAGCTCTATTGATTTGATTGCAGTGAGATTAACTCCCTCAAAAAGCGACAAAGGTATATTCAGTGTACCCAGTGGTGTGGCCGGCTGCCAATATTCAAGAATAGAATCCGTCAGCTGCGTTTTCACAAGTCGGCCTGGGTAACACGACAAAATGTTCTGACCCGCCGCAGTAACCACCGACGCAGCATTACCTTCCGTATCCCTGAGTATAATCGTAAACTGCAGAGCCTCATCGGTCCGATTCAGCGCTGACGCAGAATCAAGTACAAGATGGATGCTTAATGCATTTTTTCCATTGAAATCAGATTTAAGCGGAATGATATTCACAATCGAATCCATGTTATCCCATTCAATACTGATTAAATCCCGATTCAGGTTTATCTGATTCAGATTTTCATCAATCAAACCTATGGTAACAGTGTCGATTAAAATATGATCTTCCTTAAAAAACCACGAATCCACCACATGCTTCACCACAGCCGTATCACTTGAAAAATTGCCCGCAGCTGTCATATCTGTAAGACTTATTGCACTGTTAAAATGAACACTGCGGCTGATATCCAGCCCATACATTTTGTTGGGCTGCGGCTGTGACAGCTGATAGAATCTGTCTTCTATTCCGAAGGAAACGTCCAAAAAGTCAACCGCATAATTAACCAGGAATTCTTCCTGCTCCTGGCGTGACAGCGCAGAATGTCCATTTTCCACCTCATGGAATGTGGAATCATCACGTTCGATATTACGGTTAAAAAAGTTGTGGTTGGCGCCCATCAGAAAAGTAACGGAGTAATCGCCGTTATTGTTGTTCACAAGATAATCATAAAGCGCAATTCCATCAAGGCGGGTAACGTCACCGTCATATTGGGGGACGATGATCGTGGCCGATACATCGGGAAATTCTCTGGAGATATCCCAAGACGGGGCGATGGACAGCAGCGTTTCGATATTTATGCCATTCTCACGCTGTTTCTCTGCAATCTGAAAAATAGTCTCACCGCCCCGTGAATGTCCGATGAGCGCTATTTTATCCATGTCTGTTCTGTTCGTTAAATCTATCGGGTAGAGCACCTCACCGCCACTGGCCTTAAGGAGACTTTTTATGTGCTCATCTGCTACAGCGATGCTTTTTTCCATATCGTCATCGTCCCCATATGTCCAAATATACGGCATGAGCATATCCATTGAAATTGCTGCATACCCATTCTGCGCAAGTGCTTTGACAAGATAATCATACCCCGTGTCAAAACGTTTTGTTTCATCAAGGTTTTCATGAGATCCATGAGTAATCAGGACAATCGGGAAAGGGCCCTCCCCTACCGGGACTGCCATAATTCCCCGGAGTTTATATGGCATTTTACGGCCTGTCAGCGTAGTATAACTCCTGTTACCGAGATTGAATTCCGAAAATTCATATTCATAGGAATTCCTTATGCCCGATGTAATTTCAAAATCGGCTATCTCCACCACATTTGTTTCCTGTTGACCGTTTTCTGCTGACGATGGGGGATGGCTGTCTGTAATATCGGTGTTTTCCGGTTCCTGGGTAGTTCCGCAGGCTGTGAATGATAGATTCAGTAATATTGCTAACAGTAAAAAAATACGCCTCGTTTTCATAAACAATACACCTCATTTAATTGCTATAATAGGATTAAAGCATATATAAATATTTTGCCCTCATTCTGCCAAAGTATACCAATAGTTCAGAAGATAATCCAGACCTGCTTTATCAAATAATTCCGTATTGTAATATAAAACCCAACATGTGCTTCTGACAGGAAGGACATAATGCCAGTAATCATAAGTGATAGTTTTAAACATAGTTCCATAAGCCGTTACATCTAATTCACCATACTTAATTTTATTCCTGTCCCATATTTTCCAATTGGCTTATTATACTGCAGCCTGCAAATACAATAAGTATTATAAACACAACAAAATAATTAATGTAATTTCAATTTACATCTCCTCAATTTTCATCTTCTTACTTTTTGTAACTCTTACTTTTTTCTCTGATATGAAAAGTCCCATCAACGTCATCACTGTACCTAATGCTGAGATCCATGTGATTTTTTCACTCAGCACAATAACGGAAGTCACTACAGTAATTACCGGAATTAAATAGATATAATTACTTGATTTAACTACTCCCAGCAATTTTACTGCCAAATTCCAGGTAACAAAGCATAAAGCGGAAGCCCCTACTCCAAGAAACAGAAAATTAAGCAAGTTGACAGGCTGTGCAAATCGCTCCAATCCCCATTGAAAGTGAAGCGGAACCAATACAGGTAACATAAAGAGCAGGCCATAACAAAATATTCTTCTTGTAGTCTGTATGGTATTATATCCGAAATTGTTTATTCTCCGCAGCAGGATGGAATACACTGCCCAGACAATGGCGGCTCCAATCGCCAGCAGATCACCCATGGGATTGAACTTCAGCACGGCGCTCCCATTAAAGCTAATCAAACAAATTCCTGTCATAGCGGCAATAAATCCCATAAAAAAATTAGCTTTCGGCTTTTCACCGTCACATAACCAATTAAGTAATATTGTGAAAAAAGGCGCAACGGAAATGATAACCCCTATATTGGATGCCGCCGTATAAGAAAGAGCAATATTTTCTAAAAGGAAGTACAGCGTAATTCCGCATAATCCTGCTGCCGCAAATAATAATTCCTGTTTTTTATTTGTTCCTTTCAGCCTGTGGGGATAAGCAATCAGCAGTATAAGTAATCCAATACAAAAGCGGTAAAATAAAATCTCAATGGGACTAAAATCCACCAGTAAGATTTTTGTTGAAATAAAGGTTGTTCCCCATATCAATATTGATATAAATGCAAGTATATGTCCTTTGATGTCGTTATCTTTTTTCACGTTAGTCCTCCGTCAAAGTATGGAACCCGCAGGATGATGGAAATGCCGCTCCTGCGGGTTTGGATATGTATATTGTTTCGATTCCTTTATGCGTTATTCGTACCGTAATTCGATTTGATTGTAATACAATTTGAATCCCAATGACTGGTACAATTGAAGTGCCTTTTTATTATTTCCCCGCATACTAAGTGTTGCCGTTTTATAGCCCATTTCTTTTTGCTGCCTTAATGCATATGCAATAATACATCGTGCCATATTATGATTTCTATAAGCAGACGTTGTAAAAATATTTTCTATAGCTGACCGTTCCTCATTAATCCGCCAAATTGATGCAGAACTAACAATTCTATTGCCATCCATCAACACAAAGATTTTGTAACTGTCATCTCCGGACATAAACCATAATTCGTTAATACTGTCCGGGACTCCGCCATTTGCTTCCTTTGAGGCTTCTATAAATTTGTTTACCGATTCCGGTTCAAACGGAAGCTGTTCTATTCTCATACCATCCAAAACCGGATATTCCGGTATGTTTTGTTCCAGATCAAACTTATGGCATGGGCATGGAAGCTCTTCTGTAAATCCATGAGATAAATAAAACTGCAATGCAGTATAATCCGTATCATCTATCCAGGCAGACAGACACACTTTCTTTGCGCTGCATTCAATTTTCTTATTCTGACACCACTTTTTTGCATATTCTATCATCTCTTCTTTAACAGATTCACCAGCTTCACTTTCAACAATATTGAATACAATTCTATTTTGTTCAGCTGCTTCAGGCTCCCAGGTATAATGATACCGGAAATAGAGCACACCCTTTATTTCCCCATCATTGCCAATTACTGTATAAATATTATCCTTATCAACATCCTTATGATATTGAATTTCCAGGCTTGCTAATAAATCAATCTTTTGTACAAAATTTAAATCTGAATCTTGATATTTTCTCATCATAAATATAATCCTCTCAATAATACTACCACACGATCAGTATCCGCATTGGGCAGTATCTTTCTTTGTTCGTGCTTATTAATTAATCGAACAAAATCTATTGCAATTATGCAATAAGTTTATCTGAAAGTCAACAGTGTATCGTAACAAATAATGAATCAATAGCATTAGATGAATAATTCTGCTTACACGGAAGGTTGATAAAAAATCATACTTCACAACAGGAAAAATTATCTTATAATAATATCATAGAGAATTATAATATAGATCATATACGCAAAGGAGTTTCATGCAAATGTCCAAAATTATTCTCATCATGACAGATACACAGCGTGCAGATATGCTGGGCTGCTATCAGGAAACGGGTTTAAAAACTCCATTTCTTGATACCCTTGCTTCTGAAAGCATGCGTTTTACAAAAGCTTATAACACTCAGCCGGTCTGCGGACCAGCCAGATCGGCGATTTTTACAGGGCTTTTTCCACATTCTAATGGAATAACCACAAACAGCGTCTCTTTGTATGGAAATGTAAAAACGATTGGACAGCGGTTAAAAGATTATGGATATCATACCGCATATATTGGGAAATGGCATTTAGATGGCGGTGATTATTTTGGTCTTGGAACATGCCCGGAGGGTTGGGACCCGGATTATTGGTACGACATGAAGAATTATTTAGAGGAACTGCCTAATGACGAGCGGCTCAGATCACGCAAGGAGCAGACAATGCTGGAAGAACCCATTTCATCTGATTTTACATTTGGTCATCGTGTAAGCAACAAAGCAATTGACTTTTTGGAAAAACATACTACTGAAGACTATTTGTTGGTTATCTCCTATGACGAACCTCATCATCCCAGCCTCTGCCCTGAGCCCTATGCATCTATGTATAAAGATTATACATTTCCGGTCACTCCAAATATTTTCGATTATCTTGACGGGAAGCCGGAATATCAAAAACAATGGGCTGGAAAAAAACTGAATGAAAACCCTTCTGATATGGAAATAAAATCACAGTTCTTCTTTGGATGTAATACCTATATTGATTCAGAAATAGGAAGAGTTCTTCGTACAATAAAGGACTATGCTGATGATGCTCTTATAATTTACACCTCAGATCATGGTGATTTTTTAGAGTCTCATCATTTAACAGGAAAAGGTCCTGCAGCATATGATGAAATTACTAAAATCCCGCTTCTCATTAAATGCAAGGGGATTGTGGAAGGAAACACGATATACAAGTATCCGGTATCACATATTGATCTGGTTCCAACTATTATGGATTTCGCAGGTCTTAAGATTCCGCAATGGATTGATGGGCAGAGTCTGCTTCAGGGGCTTAAGAATCATACGATTCGTGTAAATGATTGCATATTTATTGAATTTGAACGCTATGAGATCGATCATGATGGTTTCGGAGGATATCAGCCTTTGCGTGGGGTTTATGACGGAAGGTTCAAACTGGTTTTAAATCTGTTATGTTCTGATGAATTATACGATTTAGAAGAAGACCCTTATGAGATAAACAATCTGATCGATAATACTGCTTATTTTGATATCAGAAGTCAACTACATAATCGCCTGCTGCGTTGGCAAAACGATACCAGAGATCCTCTTCGCGGATACTATTGGGCAAATAGGAGTTGGTGCCGGGAATCCGTATATGATCCTTGGAATCATACTGGTATGACACGGCAAAGAGAGCATGAAGAATATGAAACAAGGCAGTTGGACTATGATACAGGGCTGCCCATGAAAAAAGCAGTAAGGCCCAAATAAACCGTAATAGCGATAATTACCAATAGTTTATACGTTGGCACGTCTATTTATTCGGTAAATCCTAAGCCATGAAAGATTCTGACTCTCTCATCATTGAAGTCTTTCATGGTTTCCTCCAGCGTTTTATCATCGGATAAATATTGATTTGTTAATAATTTGAAACTATCCATTAAATCTGCATATTCCTTTATAGCTGGTTGTTCCTGTACTTTTTTTGTATCAAAAAATATAGATACAGATTCTTTACCAACCACATCCTTATATATTTGTATAGCCTCTTCATTTTTATAGGCAGAGATCATACCGCACTGGGCCAGTATTTCCGAACCCTCCTGACCACAAAGATAGGTGAGAAAAGCAAAAGCCTCCTCCCTATAATCAGACTCTGAATGGATGCCCATGAACTCAAATTGTCCCCAGGTTGTATTATTCTCAATACCTTCAGGAACCGGCATAGGTGCAATCTCCCAGTCAATATCAGTTTCCCCCTCCTTTTCATTCTCACGCAGCATCCTTACACACCACTCTCCATTAGGCATCATGGCAATCGTTCCTTTTTGAAATTCCCCTACAACATCGAAACCTGTTGCATCCATATCTGCATAACTCATATGCGACTTATCAATATTATAAAATTGATAAAGCAGCTTAATTGAGTCTTCAATCTCTGTTAAATCATCATCATATAGATAACTGCCTTTTTGTATTGCATAAAAAGGATATACCCATGGTACCCAATATCCTCCATACTGTTTCTCTTCACCCTCTCCCTTTGTCAGCTTCTTTGCCAATTCCCCATACTCTGTCCATGTCAGCTGTTCCGGATAATCCAGGCCTGCTTTATCAAATAATTCTGTATTGTAATATAAAACCCAACATGTGCTTCTGACAGGAAGGGCATAATGCCTGTAATCATAAGTGATAGTGTTAAACATAGTTCCATAAGCCGTTACATCTAATTCACCATGCTTAATTTTATCTGTTAATTCATACAAATCACCAGTTTCACGATGATACTGAAGCTGAGCAGTCCCACGAATTGCAATGATATCTATCTGCTTATCCGTCAAAAGCAAATTTTCTATCTCATCGTTATAATCATCTTTGAAAAATGAATGCAGATTAATTGTTATATTCATGTTATCTTCTTCATATCTGTCTATAACTTCAATTATATAGGATTCCATATCATCCCATACATAAATCTCCAGCTGTATCTCATTTTCTTCAGCAATATTCTTTTTTACCAGTTCCTGTTCCATATTTTCCAATTGGCTTATTATACTGCAGCTTGCAAATACAATAAGTATTATAAACACAGCAATCAAAATTTTGCTATTATAACCCATAACTCTTTTCAATGTATTTTCCTTTCTTCATTCGTCCTGATAAAAAGAAAATAAAGTATTTTCTATCAGATCTCTCATTTCCGGATATATTTCACAATTTTTAAAAGAAAAATCCAAAGGCATCTCAAGCATCTCCTGAATTGCAATCTGCCTCAGCCTGGGGAGCAGAATGTGCTCCTGCTGCAGAATATATAAACAGGCACGCAGCCTGAACTGCAGACGATAGCGTTCCTTTTCCGTAATCTGCGGAAACCATTTTTCTGCAATCAGATCCAATATATAGGCTGCCTGCTCCTTTTCAATATCCTGGGTCCATTCACTTTGTATATTCTGTACCAGCTTCATCCAGCCGGAAGAATATTTTGGTGATACCAGACTCATGAAATGTGCATCTTTATAGCACCATAGAAGCCAATCTACCTCCCGCTCTTCCATTAACTCCATCGTGTCTTTCAACAGCTCTAATGTATACTCTGGTTCCCCACAATCAGCTCCATAACCATATTCTCCGCAGAATGCAGGACAATCGAATTGATTCCGTATATCTACCAGAATTTCCAGTCCTTCCGCGATCTTCCTTCTCCTTTCCTCCCTGTCCATACGCCTGTCCAGAAGGTCCGGATGCCATACAGTTGGATAATAGTGAAAGCTAAGGGCAATTTGCTTATCATCAAAATGCTTCAGTCCCGAAAAATCCATTGAAAATTGATCGCCTTCCAGTACTATTACATGATTTCTATCCACTTCCCTGATAGCTGCAATTGTTTCTTCATAGAATTCATTCAACGCCGGCCACTTTGTCATAGCCGGTTCATTGAGCAGATCATATCCCATCAGATATGGTTCCTCGCTATATCTCGAAGCAATGGCTCTCCAAAGCTGTGTCATCTGTCTTCTGAGAATCTGATATTCCCAGAATAACGGGACACCATTGGAATTATCTGAATGCCAGTCCGGATTCTGCGCCCCCGGAGTTGTATGCAAATCAATCAAGGCAAAGATTTCGAACTTTTTACAAAGAGCAAAAAGACGATCAAAATAAGCAAATCCTTCCTTTTGATACTCAGCTGTCTGGTTATCATCAATAAAAAGACGGTAATTAAATGGGATACGGATAAAATTCACACCGCATTCCTTTAATAGCTGAAAATCTTCTTCCTTAAAAAACTCCATATAATATGTATCAAAAAATTCCTTCTCTGCGTCAAACCCATATGCTTTTTGGAATGCTCCCTTTATCATCTGTTCAGATGCCGGAAATCCAATCATAAAATGCTCCAGATTCAGCCATGTTCCAATTCCGAATCCGCGAAGTCTGATGGAATGACCTGCATATTTAAAATGTTTGCCTTCGATACCTATGTAATCCATAATTATTCTCCTCCTTCATGCAGTACCTATTTTAAATTGCCTATTTTAACTTCAGATACGAATACGTAACAGTTCAGCCACCACTATCCCGCGAGGTGTTTTGTGCGTTTTTGCACTGGTCTATAAAATATCATCCTATGCAATTGACAGATGTAAATCTATACTTTAGTATGTACATAATATAAACCATCTTATATAGAAGGGATATCATATGCTTCCGAATATTTTATTTTACTTTACTGACCAACAGCGTTTTGATACTTTAGGATGCAATGGGCAGACCCTGAATGTTACCCCAAACATTGATCGATTTGCCTCTGAGGGAGTTAATTTTACACAAGCCTTCACCCCTCAGCCAGTATGCGGTCCAGCCAGAGCCTGTATTCAAACAGGACTTTATCCTACGGAAACAGGCTGCCATGTAAATGCAAGAGCGTTACCAGTGGATCAGGAAACAATTGCCAAGAGACTGCACTCTGCAGGTTACCAGACTGCATATGTGGGAAAATGGCATTTAGCTTCTGATGATCCTGAAAATCAACATTTTGAAACCAGTGCTGTCCCTCTCTCGCGGCGAGGTGGATATAATGATTACTGGTATGCTGCAGATGTCCTGGAATTCACATCACATGGATATGATGGATACCTCTTCGACCAAAATAATAAAAAAGTTGCGTTTAAAGGCTACCGCACCGATTGCATTACGGATTATGCACTGGATTTTTTGCAAAACTACAACAGTCCGCAGCCTTTTTTTCTCTTCCTGTCCCATATCGAACCGCACCATCAAAATGATCATCATAACTTTGAGGGACCAAATGGAAGTCAGGAGCTTTTTTCTAAATATGATAAACCTGCTGACCTTGCATATGGAGCCGGGGATTGGGAAACATATATGCCTGACTATTTAGGATGCTGCAATGCTCTTGACCGGAATTTCGGACGTATTGTTGAAACACTCAAAGCCCGCGGATTATATGAACAAACCTTGATTATTTATGCCAGTGACCATGGCTGCCATTTCCGTACAATCAATGAATGTAATCCCGGCGGTTTTGATGACTATAAACGTAATAGCTTTGAAAATACGATACATATTCCTCTCATTATCAGAGGATCCGGATTTGAAAAAGGAAAAAAGGAAGATAAATTAGTCAGTCTTATTGACCTTCCCGCAACGATTTTAACAGCTGCCGGTTTAGAATTATCCAATAATATACATGGACGGCCTTTGCAGGAAATCTACAGGGATGATCGCTGGGAAAACGCTGTCTATATACAGATCAGTGAAAGCTTTCTGGGACGGGCTCTGCGTACAGATCGGTATAAATATGTGATCCATGCACCTGAGAAACATCCTGTTATTGATGCAGCAAGCTCCTTCTATGAAGAAAAATACCTCTTTGACCTTATTGCGGATCCCCTGGAACAAAGGAATCTTATTGATGATCCTGCCTATCATTCAATCAAAGAAGAGTTAAAAGTAAGGCTGTTACAATTTGCCAGTGATTCAGGTGAGCATATAATTGAGATAAAATGATTTTATGAATCATTTATATGCTTGCTGCTTTGCTTCCTGATAAACTCACTCAGATTCAGGGAGTTAATCATTACAACTACCTCCTCCACAGATTTCTTGTTGAATTTCTGCAATATATTACGAATCTGTGTTTTTACTGTTGACATTTCCACATACCGTATTTTACATATTTCTTTTCTTGTCTTATTCTGCAGCAGCAAATTCAATATCTCTACTTCAGTACCGGTCAGGGCAGTCATAATATTTACAGCATATAGAAAACTGCTCTCATAAGATTTCACTCTTTTGAACTCACTGAGTATCTTTGCGGTTAATTCCGGGCGCAGAGGAGCTCTTCCGGAATAGACCGTTCGTATACTTGTAATTACCTCTTCCGGCTTTGCATTTTTTAATATATAGTCACACACTCCAAATTGAAATGCGGTGTAAATCAGCTCATCTTCTCCATATACGGTCAGGATAATTATTTTAAGATTGTCATATTGCTCCAAAAGCTCTTTGGCTGCTCTAAGCCCTGCATCCTTGCTTTCCATCTCAATATCCATCAATATAATATCCGGCTGGATTCTATGTGCCTGCAATATTGCTTCCTCTCCACTGGAAACATTCGCAACCACTTGAATATCTTCTGTTTCGGATAACATTTTCACATATCTCTTTCGTATCGGCTCCATATCCTCTGCAATTAATACGCGAATGAAATTATCAGGCATTCATCAGCACCTCCTCTTTGTACTTCCCTCTAAGTTATATATTTTTTCATATCAGGAAGCATAATACGAAAGTTAGTCCCAACTTTTTCCTGACTGTCCACTTCTATTTTCCCCTCATGCGCCATAATGATTCGATGCGTTAAAGCCAATCCAATTCCCCAATGTTTTGATATTGGTTTAGATGAGTATAAAGGTGTGAATATATTTTTCATATTCTCTTTTGATATTCCCACACCACAGTCAGCTATGGAAAGGATAATCCAATTGCTGACAGATTGAAGAGAAATTGATATCTTTCTATCTTCTGCGGGAATAGTATCCATGGAGTCAATTGCATTTTCAATAATGTTCTTTACAGCCTGTTCAAAATAAACCGAATCTATCATAACATTTGGAATATCACCATCTATTCTGGTTATAACCTGGCAGCTACGGAAGTCACTTTTCATGCCGCTGATTATATCATTCAGTAACTCCTCCATATCTGTCTCGGCCAGATTAAGCTGCGCTCTTTTAGTGCTGTTGTGTATCATATCCAGCCTTTGATACAGATTATCACAGCGGCTAAGCAGTTCCTTTCTCTCCACTTCCTTTTCACTCTCAATCTGTAACAGTTCAATCTCTGAGGTAATAGCAAGTAATTCATTTTTAATATAATGGCAAAAAATCTTTGATATCGTATCTGCTGCATCAATCTCTTTTGTAATTTTAAAAACATTATTCTTCACATTACGTTTGATTTGTACAATTTTATAAATGCAAAATGCACATAACAAAATGGTGATAAACAAGTAATAAGGATATATCTGATAGATCATTCGCTTTTCCTTCAGCGGAACAGAATAGTAAGTTATGATATTGGCTATTTTCGAGGTTTTTACCAGAAAAGCAGGGGAAAACCAAAAAATAAGAATATAGGAAAACATTATCAACGTATAACAAATACCTTCTCCGATCAGATACGTCCTTAAAAATTGCAAAAAGTAAATCTTTCTGTAAATAAAGCATAGTTGTAAAATACTAATGATAATAATTCCAATGTTAAATATAACTGTGGTAGTATGAAACAGGGATTTCAGTAAATCTATTTGATCTAAATGAAACAGATCCGGATAGAAAATCATATAACTTTTATTTTGTATAAATGGATCATAAACAATTAATTGCATAAAAAGGACTGCAAAGAGTATGAATCTAAAATTATGCTTTTTATTCGGCAGCTCTTTTTCAAAATAAGAGCTGGAAAAACAATATCCAAAATAGATCACAGCCAAAGATGCAATATTCAAAAGGCGGATAATCATGCTTTTCGGAATCCTTGTAAACATCAAATATTTCCAAACCGATTTTGGAAGGGAAAAATAGTTATTTATTACATTATAATAATAAGTATCTTTGGCAAGATAAAAAATGAAAGCAATAATAGTTACCACATATGCAATGAGAGTTGCCGCTAAATATTTTGATGAAATCAGGTTATCCTTTTGCAGCAGAAAATATATAAAGATAAAAATGGTAATCAATACAAAAATAAACATACTTTCAACCTCATCTTTATTATTACATGTTATGTGGACATTATAACATATATAGACGGTGATAATCATTTTAATAATAATACCATTCAGCGCATGCTATCCTTTTATACCTGTAGTAGCAACTCCGTCTACTATATATTTCTGAGCAAATGCATAAACAATAACAATAGGTATCAGGGAAATAACCGATCCAGCCATGATAGCACCAAAATCTGTAGAGAATTCTCTCTTAAAAACAGCCAGTCCCAATTGAATTGTTTTCTTTGTATCTGTATCCAGATAGATCATCGGTCCCATATAATCATTCCACACACTGGTAAAGGTTAATGCAATCAACGTAGCCAGCCCGGTTTTGGTGAGAGGAAGAACAATTTGTGAATAAATCCTGATTGGACCGCATCCATCAATTTTAGCAGCTTCTATCAGACTGTTCGGTATATTCAGCATATTTTGTCTAAGAATAAAAACACCAAAAGCACTAAATCCTCCTGTAAGTATCAGGGATAAATGATTATCATAAAGTCCCAATTTCTGAATAACCATAAATTGCGGAATCATAATTGCATGCCAGGGTACCATCATTGTTCCCAGATAAGCCAGAAAAAGCTTGTCACGTCCGGGAAAATTCAGCTTCGCAAAAGAGAAAGCTGCCATTGAACAAGTAAGTACCTGCAGTGCCGTAATACTTATGGTAATTTTAGCAGTATTAAAAAAATACGTAATAAATGGTATTTTATTAAAAATAGTTTCATAGTTTACCGTTCGAAATACCTTGGGAATCCATTGAATCGGTACTGTGAAAATTTCTGTTTTTGCCTTAAAGGATGTACTGATCATCCAGATAAATGGAATAATCATTATGAATGCTATAAAAAAGCATACTATGAAAACGAGTACTTTTTTAGAGCTGATTTTCTTTTTTTGAATATCCATATATTTACTCATTTGACTACGACCTTCCCATCTTTTTTTCACTATATCTATCATACATCATCACTTACCCATTTCCGTTGTGCCTGCCATTGAATAATGGTTAGAAGAAATACAATAAGGAACAGGAAGTAACCAATAGCTGAGGCATAACCCATCCTTCCGAATCGAAAAGCTTCCGCATATACACGCATAACAAGCATCTGTGTTGATCTTCCCGGACCTCCTTCCGTTGTGACATTAATAATATCAAAGACCTGAAAAGAAGCGATAAAGGTCAGGATTGTTACCATAAAAGTAGTAGGTGAGAGCATAGGCCATGTGATATACCGAAAAGTCTGCAGAGGACCTGCCCCGTCAATTTTGGCAGATTCGTATAAATGTTTGGGTATATTTTTAAGCCCACCTAAAAACATGATCATATAATACCCGGCTTGCTTCCACACTACTACTATTATAATAGTAAGCAGCGCAGTAGCTGAACCCCAGAACCACCTTGGCGGATTGTCAACGCCGATGGCTTTTAACAGTTGATTAACAGGACCGTTTTTGGCTTCAAATAACTGCAGGAATACACATCCAACAGCAACCATGGAAGTAATGTTTGGGAAAAAATAAATTGTTTTAAATCCATTAGCAAAAAATAACTTCTGATTTAAAAGAAGCGCCAGTAACAATGCGCATAAAACCGTGAATAGAACAGTAGCTCCTGTGTAAGCCAGATTATTTTTTAGTGCAATTGTAAAATTACTGTCTGAAAACATACTAATGTAATTTTTAAAACCAACGAAATGAAAGCTTCCAAAACCGGCATAATCTGTCAGACTGACAACAAAACCCATAACAACCGGCACAGCAGTAAAAATCAAAAATCCAATGATGTTGGGTAATAAAAACAAGTATCCGGCAAGCCATTCTTTTCGCTGCATCTTTGTGCTTTTTCTTTTCCTTACCTTTTCTTTTTTACTCATGTCTATGTACTCCTTGTCGTAACTGGTACGAGGATATAGTTTCTATTAATTAACCAGATTATAATTACAAAAAGTCTAATTAGTCAAAGACCCCGCAGCAAGCTAATAGCAAGCAAGTCCGCTTTAGGCATTCAGCTTGTATGCGCAGCAAGCTGCGAGGTAGGAAGCATATTATCTGGAGTTTATTTCATCTCTCCGTTTATTAAAATTCTCAAAAGCCTTCTCCAGGGAACCATTACCCACTAAAAAGTCCTTCATTTCTTCTAAATATGCCGTATTTATTTCAGAGTAATTTGCTTCCAGGCCTTGCTCCAGCCCAACTTTTGCCGAGAAAACATATTCCGTACCAGGTGTGGTAACGATTTCCTGATATTTTTCAAGTGCTGCATCAGAAGGGTAAGCAGGAACCAAAGAATTCCTGGCCCATTCAATTGCTCCTTCATCGCTATAGCATGCAAACTTCAAAAATTCAAATGCTGCTTCCGGATTCTTGCTATTTGCAGCAATGCTATAGCATGCAGTATTGCCAATCGTTGCGCCTTCCTCTACTCCTTCAAATACTGGAAGCGGAGCCGCACACCAGGTAAATTGCGGATCATACCCGGGAAGTATGGCAAAAACCCAATTTCCATTAATCATCATATATGTACTGCCTTCTGCAAACCAGCCATTAATGTCAAAAGATCCTTGCATTTCCTCAACACTGGGATGACTTTTTTCAGTCACATACCATCTTTCCAGATAAGCAACATAATCCTTTGTTTTTGTTAAGCTTTCATCAGACAAATATTCACCTGCAGATGAAGCACCAAGATTCATAGTCCAGACCGGGCAAATAGCACCCCAATTTTCTTCGGTTTTTAATGATAGTGCAAGGTTTGTATATTCTTCCCATGTAAGATTAATAGGATAATCCATACCTGCTTCATCAAATAAGTCTTTATTGTACCATAACAGCCAGCAGCTCTTGGAGGTACATAAGCCATATGTCTGATTGTCAATAACATATGCATTCGCCATATTTCCATATACGGATATATCAACATCATTTGCCTCTATCAAGTCACTTATAGACATTAAAGCACCATTACTTGCCAATTGTCTCGCCTGCGCACCGTCACGAATCCAGAGACAGTCCACATCGCCCCCTCCGGAAAGCATTACTTTAATCTTATCATCATAATCTTCATTTGAAATGATGGAAAGATTCACTTTAATATTTGTACTCTGGGCATTAAAAGCATCTACTAATGCTTTTGCAACATCCTCGCTGTCCGAGTGTTCGTAGAATGTAATTTCAATGATATCTTCCGACGAAGCAGTACTGTTGTCTGGTGAATTTGCGGCTTCCTCTGCAGATTCTGCAGAACCTTTCGTGTCTGCATTATTCGTGTCTGCATTATTTGAGCCTGAATCATTACTGCATGCAGACATACCAAGAATAAATGAAACGACAATGCAAATAGATAATAATCTTCTTAATTTCATAATGAGCCTCCTTAATTTTTAATAAAATAATTTTAGCATTCGTACTATGATGTGCATAGGTTTATGTTTTATCAACCCTCATACTGTGATTATTCATGCTCAAATGAAAAAAAACTAAGCTTACCTAAAAAGACGTTTTTTTAACCGTTTCAGACAAAAGAGAAAACGCGTACCTTTTTATGCTATTATTGCTATAACATATTAAGCAGCGCTGATACTCCCGGGTTACCAGGCATAGCGCAGGGCTCAATCTGGAGTTATTCAATTGTGAATTGCAGCAGGCTTGAGCTGCTTACACAAAAAGGAGTGATTTAGTAATGACATTAAATCTAAATGGGAACTTTACGAATAGCAAATTTGAAGTTACAGATGGCAATGGTACAGTAAAGTATTCTGCTAAAAGCATTATGTCTTTGGGGCGGCAAATAAAAGTAAACGATGAGAATGAGGAACCTGTCTTAGAAATAAAAGAAAATTTTCATGTGCTTTTGATTTCTTTTGATGTGAAAGACGCAAAGGGTAATTCGATTGCAACTATTAAAAGAATCAAGGTTCAAAAATATGAAATTTCTGATACTTCCATATGTGTAGACGGTAATTTTACAGGAACAGACTTTACCATTACCAAAGACGAGAAAGAGGCAGGAAAAATTGATTACACCTCATCAAAGAAATGCACGATTGACTTCAATAGTGAAATTGATGAGATATTAGTTTTAGCGATTGCCTTTGCACTTTATTGTGTCAAAAATACCGCTGTTGTAACATAAAATGGTAGGTTTCCCTTCCCTGCCCTTCCCTTGATAGTCGTGATAGTCGTAAAAATCATCTTGCAGACCAAAAGCATCTATGCTATAATGCAATTACAAAGAATCAACCGCCCACAAGGTGGTTGACCAGTTATTTAAGCAGAAAGACCACCCAGATAACCGGCAAGTTACATGAGGGTGGTTTTTCTATGTTCACTTACCTGTAATTAAAAATAAAGGTAAGTAATGCCATAATAAATATGCCGAATGTCAACACATCTTTAAAATCAAATTGATTTTTCATAGCATCACCTCCCATCTATAGTAAGGTGCTTTTTTCTTTGATCATGCCGATATTTATGGTCAGGGCACCTGTGAAGAAATATTTGCAGATGCCATCCAAATGAATGAAACAGTACGCGAAAAAATGATTCTGCAGTCTAAATGCGGTATAAGACCCGGAGTTGCTTTCGATTTTTCAAAGGAGCACATCCTGTCTTCCGTAGACAACAGCCTGAAGCGGCTGAAAACTAACTATTTGGATGTTTTACTTTTACACCGCCCAGATGCATTGGCGGAACCAGAGGAAGTTGCTGATGCCTTTCAAATACTTTATGAAAGTGGGAAAGTACGCCATTTTGGTGTTTCCAATCAAAACCCCATGCAGATACAGCTGCTTCAGAAATACGTGAAGCAGCCTCTCGTGGCTAACCAACTGCAGTTCAGTATCACCAATGCCAATATGATCACCCAGGGACTCCATGTCAATATGCTGGATGAAGGTGCCATAAACCGCGACGGCAGCGTATTGGATTTCTGCCGCTTACATGATATCACGATACAACCCTGGTCACCCTTCCAATATGGCTTTTTTGAAGGCGTATTCCTTGGTAATGAGAAATTTACCAAGCTAAATGCAAAGATAGATGAACTTGCCGCAAAATATGAAGTAAGCAATACTACGGTTGTAATGGCATGGTTATTGCGCCATCCTGCTAAAATGCAGCCTGTGACCGGAACAATGAACATAAATCGTCTGAAAGACTGTATCAAGGCAACGGAAATAAATCTATCCCGCGAGGAATGGTATGAGATTTATCTTGCTGCCGGAAACATCCTGCCATAATTCCTATCATAAAATCAGGAAGCATGGAAGACTTCCCATAAACCCCGCCAATCCGTGTAATTACTGCTCTGACGGGGTTTTTGTATGAAATATTTATCTATGCGGCCTCGCGTCGCACCTAACCCTTAACCGCTCCAACCATAACCCCTTTAGCAAAATACCTCTGCATAAAAGGATATACCAACAATATAGGAATAACCGTCAATACCGCAATAGCAGACCGTACCGAAAGTATCGAAGGTCTATTCACCGTCATGGCCGTCCCTGCTGTCTTTGGATCGTTCATCACAACACTCATGTTCTGAATCACCTGATACAGCATCAGCTGAAGCGTCTTCAAATTATTATCCTGAACAAGCATTAGATTATCATACCAGGAGTTCCACTGCGATACCGCACTAAACATTCCCACCGCTCCTATGATAGGAGTAGATACCGGCAGGACAATCTTAAAATATGTAGTAAAGAATCCGGCACCATCTATTCTGGCGGATTCTTCCAGTTCACCCGGAATACTTTCTATGTAAGTCTTAATAAGGATTACATAGAATGCTGATAATGCGGTAGGTACTATATATACAAAAAAGTTGTTTTTTAAACCGTAAGTCACCATGGTAATAATCCATGGAATCATCCCCGCATTCAGATACATTGTGATTACCATGTATTTATAGATGCCCTTCCTGTGAGGAAGTTCCTTCTGTGTAACCAGAAAAGAAAACATACTACAGCAAATCAATGTAATAATCGTCCCAATGACTGCCCTTAGCAAAGAGATCATAATGGGCCGCAGAATCCGATTGTTCGCAAATATCTCTTTATAACTGTTTAGCGACACATTGGTAGGAAATATTAAGAACCAGCTCTCTGTTTTCTTCGGATCACTTAATGAACTGACAAACAGGCAGTAAAGGGGATAGATACAAACTACCAGTGCGATCAGCATGAACAATATATTTAATATATCAAATACCGTTATTTTTCTTTTCAAACCGTTATCTCCTTCCACTAGAAAATAGAGCTTCCTCTAACCTTTTTAACAATGCCGTTAGCTGTGACCAATAATATCACGCTTACCAGTGATTTCAACATACTCATTGCCGTGCCAAATGAATAATTCCCCTGTACAATACCCATCTTATAGGTATATGTATCAATCACTTCCAGTTTATCCAATACCATCGCATTGCCAAATACATAATACTGCTCGAAACCTGCTCCCGACAGGATATTCCCCAGCCCCAGAACAAGCAGTACTACAAATGTAGACACCAGCCCCGGAACAATAATATGTCTGATTCTCTGAAACCGTCCGGCACCATCTACCTCAGCAGCCTCAATTAACTGAGGATCTATACTTGCAATCGCCGATAGATAAATAATCGCATTATATCCTACATTCTTGAATAAGTACATACAGGTCTGGACTGTCCAGGCAATATTCGGATTCGTCAGCACATTAAGAGGCCGATTAATCATTCCATATTTTTCATATAATAGTATATTCAACATTCCATCTGACGGCGAAAAGATTGTTACAAATGCCAGATATATCAGCACATATGATATAAAATAAGGAATCGTTGAAAATGTCTGCACAAGTTTCTTCAGCCGCCTTGCTGATAACTCATTTAAAAGAATCGCAAAAATCGCCGGAACCGGCAGTGTTAGAATAATAAGTCCGCTTAAAACCAAAGTATTACGAAAAACTCTTATAACTTGTTCCCTATTATAAAAAAAACTCTTAAAATTCTGTAATCCTACAAATTCCAGTTTGTTAATAGGGATTCCTGGATAATATTTAACAAAGGATATCAACCAGCCTAATAATGGAACGTAGAAAAAAGCAGTTATAAATAATAGAAAAGGTACACTGATTAAAAATAACTTTTTCTGCGTACGACTCCATGCTCTTCTAGACCCAGACGTATTGCTCATGGATACAACCTCTCTTTCCTCATCTTATCAGAGGGGATCAGTGTGCTGACTAGTCAGTACACTGATCACTTCCTCTGTCTGGATAATCACTTTGATATTGCCAAGTACAGTATTCGCCGTACTAGTTGATGTCACCACCATATGCCGCGACAGCCTCTTCAATGAGTGGATCTAATTCCGTACGAAGCACCTCAAAACGATCCTGATACCAAGTAACAACATCCTCAATACCCAACTCTACAACCTTATCCATTGCTTCTGCCTTTAATGCTTCATATTCAGCATCATTTTTCGCATAGATCAATTTAAATACGGCTTTATACATATAATCATTAATCTGACCATACTTTTGTTTGATATCATCCGGTTTCGAGCCAATCGCACCCGTGTAGGTAGACCACATTATATTAGCTACTTTCTCTCCAGCCCGGGATGTATACTGGGTAAAATAATCGGTGAAGCTATCGGCACCATAGAATTCTAATGCATCCTTTTTCACTGTAGAATACTGATCCACATTTGGAATCTGCTCCGGTTGAATGTAGTAACCATTTGAATCCTGATCTATGTGCTGAAATGCATTAATACCTGCATATTTCCATTTTCCATAGGCTTCAGCCATATCCACCGTACCACCGTTGTTGTCTTCTGTATACTGCTCTGTAACTGTAGGTACCCCATTTTCCTCTACCCATGCAATACCTTCTGCTCCCTGAGTAATAATGCGGGAACCCTCTTCCGACATACACCAATCTAAGAATTCAATCGCTTTTTCAGGATATTTGCAGTTCTTAGTAATTACAAATTCGTTTCCGCCTGTCACAGATTCCCAATAGATAGGAAATGACTCTACATCGTCAAGGAGATTAATCGGCATATATCCGGCATCCTCCATACCAAGTGCTCCCAATACCGCCTCCTTATTCATAACCTGCCAGCCATTCAAAGCAGCAAGGTAAGCTCCTTTCTTAATCTTCTCATCATATTCAGAATTGCTCATAGTGACTGCACCAGGATCGATCAGGCTCATCTGGTTTGCCTTGTAGTAGAATTCTACTCCATTCCAGAATACGCTGTCCTCCTCTAACAACAGTGCTTCCACCTCTCTCGTAGCATGATTGAGATACACTGCGTAATTGCCTTCTATAGATTCGTATCCTTTCGTCATTGGATAATCACGGTTCACAAATCCATCTCCCATCCCTTGTGGGTCGGCAAAAGCACCTCCTAATGCATATACCCGCTCTCCGCCTGGAGTTTCAGGATACAAATCCATCATTTCTTTTAACATATCCAGAAACTCATCATCTGTCTTAATATCCGGATATCCCATCTCTTTGTAAAGATCCCAGCGTACCCAATTAGCACTGCCTGGAAGCTGATCTAATCCGAAACCTCCCCAACCACCAACGCTATAGTAATCGCCATCCGTATACATGAATTCTCGCCGATATTCATTACGAACAGTTAATCTGGGATCGGTCGACAGATTCTCAGCATATGTATTCACCAGATCATTTAACGGAAGAATCATCCCTGCTTCTACCGCTTTATTGAGATTATTAAGTATCTCTGGATTACCTGTTGGAGAACCGAAATCCATAATATCGTCCAGGTCATTACTTGCCAGCTTGGTTGCTAATAATTCGTTAAAAGTACTTGTCTGTGCCGTTGTATTTCCCAAGCTGGAATCAACTGTTAAGTTAATACGGATCCCCAGTTTCTCCTCTACATATTTTGCTACCGGATCTTCCTGGAGTCCTGTATACTTAGACTGATTTCTTATAAACATCGTTAATGTAACCACCTCTTCATCCTTGCTGTCAGTTACATAATCCGATGTCGCTTGATTATCTGCAGTGCTGCCTTTCTCTGATCCATTATCTGAACCTATTCCTTCTGTTTCGCTATTCCCTCCACAAGCAGTCAATGATAAAACTAAAGTCATGCACAATATCATACTCCATATAATTTTTAGATATCTCTTCATTTCGTACCTCCACCTTTTTTTAAAATATATGATGCAGCTTCCCGACCGGAATCAAAATGTGGATATTATCGCTTGCAAGCATCTTTCTTTCTCCGCACTTTAACTATAGTAATCTTAGTTTATCCCGTGTAATTATACAATTTAAATAATTATGTTTTAATATAAAAATTATAGTATTATATAAATCAATCATATTGCTATATAACATTCGCATCTTCTATCGTATTGTATACAATTCTGCCATTTCATGCTATATGGCAGAAACCTTTAACCGGCACATAAAAAAACAAAGCAATTAATTAGCTCTTATAAATCAACTGCTTTGTCATTTCATATTCATTTTATTCTTCTATATTCCCTTATAACTTTATCAATATGGATCTGCTTTACAGCGCCTTACTCCTGATAAAATATTTCTTATATTCCACCGGACTCATCCCTGTCTCCTTTTTGAAAATAGCACAAAAGTATGTCACATTTTGAAACCCAACCCTTCCGGCAACCTCTTTTGCACTATAATTTCTATTGACAAGTAATTCTTTTGCCTTTTCAATGCGTACTCCTTTAAGATAATCTGAAAAAGGTTTCCCTATATCCCTCTTAAAGCATTGTCCGATATATGCTGCATTTCCCTTAAAATGAACTGCCAACGTCTTTAATGACAGATCTTTGCTATAATTATCCAACACATACTGCGCCAGATGCATAGAAAATGGGGATTGATTTCCTTCTCTTCCTTTTCTTAATTCATCTGTTTCCGCTATATTCTCAGGCACCATGTCGATATACAGCCCATTTCCATGAGCCGTTCGAAAGCTTTTCCCAACACTCCAATAATTAGTAACAGTCTCTCCCAGTAATACATATAACTTAGTATATAAGTGCTTCTCTGTCTCATGAAAACATTGATTAATCACAACAGCGGAATTATTCTGATTGTTTTCCAACTCCTCATAACAGAATACCACAATCGTATCACCCTCATAATTCTGAGTATAATAACAATCTTTGAATGTACTTAATATGGGATTACAGATCTTATAAACATCATTCTTCAATTGAATATTCTTGCCGGCATCCTCTCCCAACACCTTCATAATACATGGCTGATAATAAGTCGATTTCATATTCAGATTCAGAAACTCAGCACGATCCTCCAGTTCACTTTCACCTATCGTACCGTAGATCCAGCGATTGATAATATTGGCCTTAATTAAGTTGATATCCAGCAAAGTCCTGACTTTAAGCTCCTGTTCTTTCATAAGCCTTTTGCTGACATTTTGAACGGTTGCATTCAGCTCTGCTTCGTTAATAGGCTTTAGCAGATAATTCTCTATCCCAAGAACAGCCATTGCGCGCACATACTCAAAATCTCCATATCCACTTAATACAATAACCCGCATATCCAATTCCAGCTTCCGAATCTGCTGAAGCAATTCCACTCCATCCATCTTAGGCATGTGAATATCGGTAATAAGCAGATGTGGCTTTTGCTCCTCTATAACTGTCAGCGCCGCCTCTCCATCATATGCAATTCTAATATCCCCAAACCCATATTGTGTCCACTGTACAATCAGCTTAAGACCTTCACATATCATGGGTTCATCATCAACAATCAACACTCCGTACATAGCTCTCCAGCTCCTTCTTCGTCATAGCTTTAATGCGCAGTATAACCTTGGTTCCTTCCTGCTCCTTACTCTCCATCTGGATCTGGTAATCTGATCCATATACTATCTTAAGGCGATTATTTACATTATAGATTCCCACTGAATTTTGAAACATCTCTTCCTTTTTAAGATTCTCTCGAATCTCTGACAGACACTCAGGAGTCATCCCGGATCCATCATCCTGAACGATAAAGATGATGTCCCCATCCTGCATACATACCGTAATCCTGATCATTGCCGGTTCCGATTCCGAACCGCTATCCCTGATACCGTGCACTAATGCATTTTCAATAACCGGCTGCAATATGTGTTTCAATGTGGCATACTCATAGACCTCATCCTCTATCTCCAGTTCATACCGCATTCTCGCTCCAAGTCTGAACTTATATAGTTCTAAATAGGAATTCACATATCTAATCTCCTCGCGAGTCGTTATGACAACTTCTTCCTTCATCATATTCCGGAACATCTCCGAGAGAATATAGATCATATTACTTGCCTGCATCTCCCCTTTCACATAGAGATTCATCCGAATCGCCTCTAATGTATTATAAAGAAAGTGCGGATTAATCTGAGCCTGCAATGCGTATAATTCCATCTCCTTTTGCCGCAGCTGATAGATATACTCTCTCTTAATATGGTTATCCAAAACAGCACACATCTCAATTAATTCCGTAAATATGAATCCTACTTCATCATCATAATGCTTTCGAATCTTGAAATTCGTTAATTTCCCGGATTTCACTTGTTCCATCGTTTCTTTAATCACTTTAATTCGTTTCGAAAAGAACTTCGTACTTCCATAGTTAACAAGCAATGCCATCAATAAAACAACAGCCATCACTCTAAATATACTGATCTGTAATAGTCTGACATCTTCTCTGATTGCATTCATCGGGATCGCATTAATAATATAATATCCTGCCGCTTCATTATAAACGGAGTTATATATCACATTATTAACTGTTGCCGTATGCTCTCCTCCAGCAGATAACCTGGCGAGCGGAAAAACTTCCTCAACCTGATAGCTCGCCGAGGAATCAAACAAAAGGCCGCCTGCTTCATCCAACACATATATCATTCCCTTAATATGCTTGTCGAAATCCCTATATGACTGCCGAATATTCATCGCATTAAAGCTCACCGCCATAGTGCCTATCTCCTGAGTAAAATCCTGTGGATCATTAATCGAATCAAATATAAACAGGGAAAACATCTGACTTGCATTATCGGGTTTTCTGCCTGATACGAGCTTCGAATTCAAATCATTATTTTTCATATCATCAAAACCGACCCTTACTCTATCCAGAAAGAAATTATAATCCTCTAAGTCTGACGAGGTGCCAATCTGGACTGAATTCCCTCCCTGACTGCCATAGAAGAAAATACCTACAAACTGTATATCAATAGAATATGCTGTCGTGGTAACAGTTCTGCGAACCTGTTGATGATAGTCTTCATAATAACTCCCATTATCCTCATCGCCCAGGTAAGACAGAAGCCTGTTCCAGTTTGAGGTATCCTGCAGCAACTTCTTATGAATGGATTTTTCTCCACTGATCTTGCTTTTAAGATAAGAGTCAACCGTCGTTAACACTTGATTACTCATGTCCAGAGTCTGGTCATATTTGATCGTAAGCAGATTCTCAGATAATATATAAAATAAAAAAACACTTGAAACCACTGTGATCAACAAATAACTCATAAAGATCTTGTTAAAAAAACTATTCTTTCCCCGCCTTATTTTCCGCACCTTCTTTGCTTTTGTTAAGAAAATCTCACATATTTACTTTTCCCCTGCAGCCTCCTGATACTCCTTTGTCCCCACATCCGCCCATGCTTTCTTACCGGACGGCGTTACCTCTCCGGTTGACATATTCACCGCGTATGTATTTTCAATACCGGTAGAAAGCTCGTCTCCGTCCTCATTCAGATAAATTCTATAGGCGACAAACAGGATGCATTCCCCATTTTGGGACACACGATCATGCACCACCGTCCACCTTACCGGCACCAGATTCCCCTGAAATTCCTCTTCTGTCATTCCAAGAATGCCATAGAAATTTCCTTTGGCATTGTAACTGTTTTCATACGCCCAGTCCTGTTCTTCAAATATGGTTTCGTCCAATTTCTTATAGGCACCTTCCGGCGTTGTTAAATCCTTTTGTGCCGCAGCGATCCAGTCTTCCATATTATTTTCCGCTTCCAGTTCCTCTGTCAGGATATCGTCTTCCCACACCTGTCCTGCATCTGAAGATATTGTATTATCCTTTTGATTCCCTATGGGAAATGCCCTCTCCATTTCACTGACCACAGATTCCATACTCGTATAATTGATCCAATATTCTTCATACTTATTGCCATTTTCGTCGAAATATAGTTTCATGGAATTCTTAATTCCGGTTTTTTGCTCAAAAACGATAGTAAGAACATTTCTATTAGAAAATCCTTTGAGTAAAGAATCTTCTGTAAGGCAAGATATCATACCTGTTACCTCTTCCGCACACTTAAGATAATCCCTCCAGCTGCAGAAAACCTGAATTTCCTCAGCCAGATTACGGCTGTTCCTTCTAATGCCCACATCCCTTTCAATTGCGTTATCCTGCATATATTCGTATATCCTCCGGTAACCCTCCACATAAAGTATGAGAGGTCAACACACCCTGCAACACGGTTGATTCTAATATATTTTACCAGATTCTCTAATTAATTACAATGACTAAATGTTTTTACGTATATAAATAAAAATTAACCTATAATTAATATTGCATTTAACATTGCCATCCATATATTCTTTTCCAATCTGAAATCCATACACGATCATGGTATATTCCCTTTTCTTTTTTCTCATACTAACTTGAGGCAGCATTTGCTATACACTGAATCACACAAATAAGTACCAGGCAAAAGCGCATAGATTGGAGTTAATATGAACAGATTTTTTCAAGGATGGTATTTTAAATGCAGCACCGGCAGCGAAAACATTGCTTTCATTCCTGCTGTCCATGATAATGGCACCGACCGAAGCGTATCACTGCAGATTATTACCAATAACGGTTCTTTTTCTATTTCCTTTCCGGAGATTGTCTTTGACCGCCTGCAAAATACCATACGGATGGGTGATAATACATTTTCTCCAAAAGGAATCCGGCTTGCTGTACAGTCAGAGACCATTCAGGCACATGGCTCCGTCCGCTTTTCCAACCATCAGCAATTAACCCGGGATATTATGGGCCCGTTCAGGTACATTCCTTTTATGCAGTGCAGTCATAAAATATATAGTATGTCACATAGCGTTAATGGACGGATTACCATAAATGGTATGGCGTATATCTTTTCAGATGGAGATGGTTATCTGGAAGGGGATAAAGGATATTCTTTTCCCAGCGAGTATCTGTGGACACAATGTCATTTTCCTGGCGGTTCCCTGATGCTTTCTGCCGGGGATATCCCCATGCCCGGGTTCCATTTTACCGGTATCATTGCCGCTATTATAATAGACGGACAGGAATACCGCCTGGCAACCTATTCCGGTGCCAGGGTACAGTGCATGGGAAATCACAGTATCACTATCCGACAGGGAAAATATTCTCTGTCTGCTAAATTAATCCAACAAAAGGCTTTTCCCCTTCATGCGCCGCACAAAGGGGATATGTCACGTTTTATCCGGGAAAGCCCTTCTTGCATTGCCAAGTATCACTTCTCCCTGGGAGATACCGCACTGCTGCACTTTCAGAGTGATCTGGCAAGCTTTGAGTATGAATATCATTAAACCTACGATAAATCCTTCGTGGCAGGATTATCAATTACGCCGCCCTCTTTTGCAAAGCGGGAGCCATGGCAGGGGCAATCCCAGGTACGCTCAAGAGGATTCCATTTCAATGCACAACCCAGATGGGTGCAGCGTTTTTTTCTAAATGAAAGCAAATTAACCGCCGACTCCAGCGCATTACAAAAAAGCTGGGGATGGAATATACTTCTGGACGGGGAAAAAATATTCTCATAGTCATTTTTATCACCGGTTACCATATCCGACAAAATCATGGCAGACACCATAGCAGAGCTCATCCCCCATTTATTAAAACCTGTAGCCACATACAATTCAGGCGTGTTTGCAGAGTATCTTCCAATATACGGTATTCCATCCAGTGTCATACAGTCCTGAGTCGCAAAGCGGTAAGCTGTTTCTGCACCCGGATAATACTTCCCGGCAAACTCCCGCAGCACCTCCCAGTTTCCTCCTGTCTTCCCGGTACGGTGACCTCCTCCCCCCCAGACTGTCCGAAAACTGCCTTTTTAGGATTTTTTCTTGCATCTTTAAGCCTAAATTTGCCATTATATACCTCGTTTTGCTATACTGA
>Ga0153941_1000126_pt1 | contig 37400 bp, 38 predicted proteins | sample TSNJ025MetaG_FD_104733 | JGI IMG/M metagenome (GOLD analysis project Ga0153941, IMG submission 104733) | Attine ant fungus gardens microbial communities from New Jersey, USA - TSNJ025 MetaG | ecosystem: Host-associated > Fungi > Mycelium > Unclassified | place: USA: New Jersey, Brendan T. Byrne...
GCCAAGACCCGAACCTCCGGCCCGGATACGCTCCGCCAAAGTGCCCTGCGGCGACAGCTCGACTTCCATCTCGCCCGCCATCATCAGACGGCCGGTCTCAGGGTTCAGGCCGATATGCGAGGCGATCACCTTGCGAACCCGCCTGTTGGTGATCAGCGGCCCGACGCCCGTCGCAGGTATCGACGTGTCGTTGCCGATCAGCGTCAGTTCCTTGACGCCACTGTCCAGCAAGGCTTCAATCAACAGCGGCGGCGTGCCAACGCCCATGAAACCGCCGAACATGATGCTCATACCGTCACGAAAATAACGGCTCGCATCCCCCAGACTTATCTCTTTTGACTTCATTTCGTTGCTCCACCCAATAAGGTCGGATTATTCCCTGGGTAAGAAGCAAGTTTCGTGCCAAAGACAAAATGTTACATTAGTTTTATGAAGAGAATGGCTTTATCAAGCATCTTTGAATCGAGCATTCCTTCACAGCCAGGCTTTGGCTCGTTGCGAATGCAATAGTTTCAACCTCGGCGGGTTTCAGCTCGTAGTCACGGTCAGCGATCTATTGGAATAACTTAAATAAGAGCGCTGCGAAGCGTGTCGCTTGCCTCTTGCGGCACCGGTGCAATTTGTTGCACATGGAAAGTGCATGAAACTGCTCATTGCTGACGTTTCAGCCTCATTCCAACCGGTATTCCTGTAATTTATACATCAACGACCGACGGCTGATGCCGAGCTCCTTGGCTGCCCGCATACGACTGCCACCACATTTCTGTAACATCTTGCGGATCAGCTCGCGTTCGTATTCCTTGAGCTTGTCTTTAAGGCTCTGCTCGGTGTCGTGCCCGAAAATGCTTTCGTCTTCACCATTTTCGTCATCGCCGGTTTCGCGAGGATATCCTGCTGTAACCTGCTCCGGCAGATCCTCCGGAAAAACCATAACGCCCAGGCTCATGATCACGGCACGCTCCATGGCATTTGCGAGTTCTCGCACGTTGCCGGGCCAGCCATAGGCCTGCATGAGCTCAAGCGCATACGGATCGATGCCGATAAGATCCTTGCCGTTGTCGGCGCAGAATTTCTGAAGAAAATGATTGGCGAGAAGCTCGATATCTTCCGGACGCTCCCGCAGCGGCAAGGTCGTGAGGTGAATGACATTCAGGCGGTAAAACAAATCCTGCCGGAATGCCTTGTTCTCGACCATCTGCGCCAGATTTCGATTTGTCGAAGCAATCAGACGGATATCGGCCTTAATTGTCTCCGTTCCGCCAATGCGTTCGAACTCACGCTCCTGCAATACGCGTAAGAGTTTGACCTGAAGGTTGGGTGACATTTCCCCGACCTCGTCGAGAAGGATCGTGCCACGGTTGGCGCGCTCGAACAAACCCGGCTTGCGCATCTGGGCTCCGGTGAACGCCCCCCGCTCGTGACCGAATAATTCACTCTCCAGGAGGGTTTCCGACAAGGCCCCGCAATTGACCTTGACGAACGATTCCTTGGCCCGGGGGGAATTGTAATGAATTGCCTTGGCGATAAGCTCCTTGCCGGTGCCGCTTTCCCCGGTGATGAGCACGGTCGCCGCGCTTTGGGCGATCTTTGCCGTATCGCGGCATAACTCCATCATCTTCGGGCTATTAGTGAGGAAATGCCCCCACTGGAAGCTATCCGACAATTCCCTGTGCAGCAGGTTGATTTCCCGCTTCATGCTTCGCATCTGCAAGGCGCGGCCAATGAGCAGCTTGACCTCATCAAGGTCAAAAGGCTTGATGATATAGTCAAACGCCCCTTGTCGGATCGCCTCAACGGCTGTTTCCACCGAAGCGTAAGCAGTCATGAGAATTATGGTCGCGTCGGATCGAACGGCACGCATGTCCCTCAATGCGTCGATACCGCTGAGGCCCGGCATGCGGATGTCCATCAAAACGATATCTGGGGTGAGCGTTCGAAACCGTTCGAGCGCCTTTTGGCCATCTTCTGCAAGTTCAACCTGATAACCTTCGCGGGTCAGAACCGCTGCCAGCAATTTCCTGACATTTTCTTCGTCGTCGGCAACAAGAATGCTATGACCAGAGCTCATGACGCCTCGCCTCTCTCACGACAAATGGGGAATATCAACGTGATGACTGTTCCTTGGCTTTCCATGCTTTGGATTGTAATTTCACCGTTATGCGCTGCTACAATCCTCTGCACGATAGAAAGCCCCAACCCGGTCCCCGTCGGCTTTGTGGTGAAGAAGGGTGCAAAAATCTTTTTCTGATTCTCCTCACTGACTCCAACACCAGTATCGGAAATCTCAATTTTAACCTTTTCGGCGGATACAATCCGTGACGATATTTCTATCGTGCCGCGATCCGGTATCGCCTGAACTGCGTTGAGCAGAAGATTAAGAAGAACCTGTTTGATAAGTTCGCCGTCAACTTCAATTTCCGGCAGGTCTTCAGCCATCTGCAAGACAAAATCGATACGCCCCGAAGTGCCGCGCGTCCGAACGAGAATGAGAGCATCCTGCACCAGATCCGGGATATTGACCATCTGGTAATGCTGGGGTGTAGGTTTGGCGAAGCTCAGCAACTGCCTGATGACGCGATTGATTGAATCGACCTCCTTCAGGATAATCCCTGTATATTCCTTCCGCTCCTCAGGGGTCGCCCCCTCCTGAAGGTATTGCACGAACCCCCGGATTGCGGTCAGCGGATTGCGAACCTCATGGGCAACACCCGCAACGAGCTCACCAAGAGCAGCGAGTTGCTCCGCACGCTCCATATGGCGCTGCATCTGCTTCTTCTCGGTCATATCCCTGACGAAAGCGGCTACACCCAGGCTTTCGCCATCAGCATTGCGGATCACGCTGCTGGATGTGCTGAGGTGGCGTGTGCCCTCGCGAACGGGATAATCGATCTCGAAACCAGTCCGATGAATGCCCGTATCCAGCGTATAAAGAATCGGACTGTTAAACGGTACGTCGGCAATGGCATCGCGGTACGGGCGATTGAGAGTGGTCTTTGGGTCGAGCTCTACTATGCGCTGGGCTGCGGGATTGAGTAATGTAACGATACCATCGTTATCGACGGTGATCACGCCGTCGCTGATGCTGTCGAGGACATTCTCCGTGAAGCTGCGCGCTTCCCGCAAAGAATTCGCCATGGCGTTGACACTCAGGGCTATCTCGCCAATCTCGCCTTTGAGCTTCGGCAGGGAAGCATTCAAATCATATTGCAACCTCTGCAAGCCGCTTTTGACCGTGTCGACGTCACGCCCGAAGCTACGCGAGAGCAGCAACACCAGAACCAGACTGATTGCGAGGCCGACCGCCATCACACCCAGGACGCTCCAGTCGAGCTTTCTCATCTGCAAACGCACATCGTCGAAAAGCTCGTTGGCCCAGATGTAACCGACAACCTCGCCATCTCTCTTGATGGGCCACATCGCATTCATGATATCGCCACGCACCTGGCTGCCGGAAGCAACCATCGGCGTACCCTGCTCCATAACGATGCGGCCCGGATGCGCCTGATCGATCGGCTGGCCAACCGTGTATCCATATTCATGGTTCGGCGCATATGTGATGATCGCATCGAGGTGGCGGCTGTAATATCCGGCGCCGAGCCCCGGATGTGCCCGCGTCACTTCCTCGGCCAGCGGCGTCACCTTCTCGTTCAGGAAAGCGATCTGCTGCTCCCGGCTCATTTTACTGAGCGTTCCATCATGGAGAACAAACAGATCGGCCAGTGAATCATCCATCAATCTAGCGACGCCATAAAGCTTTGCGCTCTTTTCATTCAGCAGAGCATCGCGTCCCTGTACTTCAACGATGTAGGCGATGATCATGACAGGCAGACAGATCATAACGCTGACCAACAGCATGATCCGTCCGCGTAACGTCTGCGGCATCACTTTTCCTGCGACAAATATGATTCTGGATACGACAGAACGATACAGTTTCAAAATGCCCCTGGCCCTCGTGAAAATGGTTTTTTGAAATATTTTGAAGCTGATACGCGAGATTTCTCCGGTTCAAAAGACAATTCTTCGTGCGGAAAGCCGATCTGGACGAGGCACTAAACGCCCTTGATACCCGCCAAAGCATGATCGACAGCGGCCTGTGCATGGAGGAGGGTGGTGTCGAACAACGGTACCGGGCTGTCTTCATCCGAGACGAGCAGCATGATTTCTGTGCACCCCAATATGACGGCCTGTGCTCCCCGATGAACCAACCTTGCGATAATCTCCCGGTACGCGGCCCGAGAATCCGCTTTTATCTCTCCAGCGACCAGTTCTTCATAGATGATCCGGTGGACAAGCTGCCTATCCGCTTCCTCCGGAACGAGGACCTCCAGTCCGTGTTTCTCGGATAACCGCCCTTTATAGAAATCCTGCTCCATCGTAAATTTCGTTCCGAGCAGGCCCACTTTTTGCAAGCCCGCAGCTTTGATTTTTTCCGCGGTGGGATCGGCGATATGGATCAGTGGAATAGAAACACTGTCCGTAATCTCATCTGCCATTTTGTGCATGGTATTGGTGCATAGCACGATGAAATCTGCACCTCCGCGCTCAAGCCGGAAGGCGGCATCGACCATCACGCTTGTGAGCTTCCCCCAGTTTTCATGATGCTGAAGGCGCTCGACTTCAGCAAAATCAACCGACCACATCAGAATTCTTGCGGAATGTACCCCGCCCAGACGGGCACGAACCTCGCGATTGATGATACGGTAGTATTCGGTAGAACTTTCCCAGCTCATACCACCGATCAAACCAATAACAGCTTGCTGTTCCACTTATTATTCTCCGACTGGATGGATGTAACGCTATGATCAGGATCGTAGCACATTGAAATCAGGAGTCATGCTTTGCTTCAAGCTTTGCAAGATACGCTTGTTCGCATCGCAAAAATTGAATAAGGAAAAATAGTATGTATATCGCCTCTGCCCGACCGGGGATCAGGAGTCGGCCAGGTCTTCAATGAGGAGCTTGATGGTAATCACGCAGAGGATTTCCATAATCGGTAGCCTGACAGGCATGGCCTGCCTTTTACTCGCTACTCTCGCCCACGCTGAAACAGCACCCGAGGCTGTCGGCAAGCCCGAACACACCATCGTCATAGCAACCGAAGGCGCTTCTCCGCCATTCACTTTTGTTGATCAGAACGGGGAGATTCAGGGCTTTGAAATAGAGATTGCCCGGGCTCTCTGCCAGACGATGAAGGCCCGATGCACATTCAAGCTTCACGACTGGGAAGGTATTGTAAAAGGTCTGATCAATAAGGAATACGACGCGATTGTCTCATCTCTCGGAATTACTGAACAGCGAAAAAAACTGATCGCTTTTTCAGATCGTTATTACCTTATGCCGAATGCCTTTATCGTTCGCAAGGATACCGATCTGGCGGGCTCCACACCCGAGATGCTTGCGAGACGCTCAATCGGCGCGACTGAAAGAGCCGCGCATCAGGAATATCTCGAACATAATTATCCGACATCGGAAATTCATACCTACCCACAAATATATGACGCCGGTCTTGATCTCTCCATGAGCCGGATTGATGCGGTGATGGGTGATAAACTCAGCCTGCAACGCTTTCTGGAAAGCCGTGAGGGAGATTGCTGCAAATTTCTTGGCGATGCCATGATTGACGGAACCGTACATGGCAAGAGTGTTGGAATCGGCTTCCGCAAGGAAGATACGGCCACCAGAGAGGCATTCAACGCCGCACTGGCCAGCATAATCGCCAGTGGGGAATATGATCGCATCCGGAAGAGGTATTTTCCGTTCGATGTAAAATAGTAACGCTCAGCGTCTGGTCATCGTCAGGTAGCCGATGAAGCCGGCAAGACCGACGGCAATGATAAAGATTGCATAATCTCGATTCTCGCCGGAAAAGCCTGAGTTCTGCGTCATTTCTGAAAGCCTGCTGCTGCCATCCTCGGTTCCTTCGGAGACGAATAAATTCGCGACGAAAAAAACGGCGAGGAGAGCAAGGGCGATCAACCACAAACGACGACGCAACCGTGGATCAGAAAACAAAACTTTCCCCTTTTCCTGAAATCAGATCGTTCTGTTGCGCGCAACGCACCCAACCCCAGGATCATATCGCGAAAATCACTGGAAGAATACGACTTCCTCTCAGCGAGGATGAAGGGCAGACATTTGTCCGACAACTGCGAAAACAAAAAAAGGCGCGGCAGAAGCCGCGCCAGGTCTCGATGAGGTTGGGAACAACAAAGACACCTTAGCCGTCATCACCCAAGATAGATGTGCGGCACGTCACCCTGCTCAGCTTTCATCCCGCTCAGAAACGCCTGCCTGTGAAAATGTGGCCATGCCGCTGTGGAGCAAAGCCGCTGTCTTGACTATTCCTGCTGCAAGCGCCGCACCTGTTCCTTCGCCGAGACGCATTCCCAGAGCCAGAAGTGGAACTTTACCAATTCGTTCCAGAACCTCGCGATGTGCGCCATCGCCGGAAAGATGCCCGGCAATGCAATGATCGATCGAAGAAGGATCGAGTGAATGCAGAACAGCAGCTGCGGAAGTCGCGACGTAACCATCGATGACTACCGGAATTTTCTGAGTCCGCGCAGCAATGATCGCTCCGGCCATGGCCGCCGTCTCTCGTCCTCCAAAGCATCGTAGAACTTCGAGTGGATCGTGCAGAAGATCACGGTGCTGCTTGAGAGCCGCCTCCACGGCACCGATTTTCCGGGCATAACCTTTCTCATCAACGCCAGTGCCGTGTCCTACCCAGAATGCGGGCTCCCCCCCATACAGCGCCGCAAAGATAGCTGCCGCCGATGTCGTATTTCCGATTCCCAATTCGCCGATGGCCAGGAGGTCCGTTCCACTCGCAACCGCCTCCATGCCGAATGCCATCGTGGCAACGCATGACTTTTCATCCATAGCCGGTTCTTCGACAAAATCTTTAGTCGGCATGTCGATGGCAAGATCGAACACTTTGAAGCCGAGCCCTTGAGCGGTGCATATCTGATTGATAGCTGCCCCCCCGGCGGCAAAGTTTGCCAGCATCTGATGATTTACCGACGATGGAAACGCCGATACTCCCCTCGCCGCAACACCATGGCTGCCCGCAAAGACGCAAACCAGAGGACGATCAACGGCTGGGGGAGCCTTTCCTTGCCATGCAGCCAGCCATTCGGCAATCCACTCCAACCGACCGAGGCTTCCCAAAGGCTTGGTCAACTGAGCATTTCGTTCCCGCACGATCGCGACTGCGTTCTCGTCCGGCCCCGGCAAAGCATCAACAATGCGGCGAATATCGTCAAAAGGCTGCTGTGCGGGTTTATCGGCCATGAGAAGTTCCTCTGCTGGGGCCACATATCGGCAATGAATTGTGGCAATGACAGTGACATTGCATTTTTATTCGAATGCAATCCACCCTATGACAGTCTAAAATTTCAAGCCATGCTATAGCTACCTGACCAGATTCGGGAAAGACAGTTTGAAACACGATGTGACACCTGAGAGCCGAAATAAGGGGGCCATGAGCAGAGTGCTTCATCTCTTCCAGACAATCGTTCATTGTCTGCGGTTTTACTCGCGACTGCCCATTCCGCCATTGGGCTTCGAGCGAGACCCTTTTGCAGCTCCTGATTTCCATTTCATGCCCATTGCCTTGCCATTCGCCGGCATGATTATCGGAGCTCTGGGTGGTCTGACGCTCGTCCTCGCAATATCGCTGAATCTCGGATCTCTGGTCGCCGCGGCATTAGCCATCGCCGCACTGACATTTGCAACAGGCGCCTTTCATGAAGACGGTCTCGCCGATACGGCCGACGGATTTGGCGGAGGCGCAACCGTTGAACGCCGCCTTGCAATCATGCGTGACAGTCTGATCGGCTCGTTCGGCGGATCAGCTCTTGCCCTTGCATTCATCCTGCGTGTTTCCAGCTTGTCCGGCATAACAGACCGGCTCCCACTTTGCGCTGCAGCCGGACTGGTCATCATAGCCGCTTTTCTATCACGCATATCGGCTCTTTATGTCCTCATCGCCCTCCCCTCTGCGCGCAGCGACGGCCTGTCCCAAACCATGGGCCGAACCAGTTGGCTCAATTACGGATCGGGGCTTGGATTGTCCTGGGTATTGGCTGGCATTGCAGGAATAACTGTCGGATTACCGTGGCTTGCCATCTTTATGATGCTGCTTGCCCCTCTATCTGTCAGTATAGCGATAGCCTGCTTTTCTCGACGCATGATCGGGGGGCAGACCGGAGACGTTGCCGGCGCATCGCAGCAGATTGGGGAGATTGCTATTTTCTTGGCAGTTCTGGGGGCATCATGATGCAATCTCGGCAACTCATTTCCACACCCTGCATTTCCGTTTGCGCCTTTGACCCGCAAACCGGGCTTTGCAACGGGTGCTTGCGGACAATAGATGAAATTCGCCGCTGGTCGACGATGGATGAATCTGAACGCCGTATGATCATGGCCTTACTATCTCAGCGGCGACAAACCCATCAGGAAACTGCCACGAAACCAGGAGGGCTTGCTTAAATGTGGGGCTTTGCAAGCATATCCATTGCATTCGCCGCTCTGGCGGTCATCGCTGTTTCTGATCTGCGCGGCCTGATTGCCGGGTTGTCTCCATTAGCAATAGCTGGCCTGCTTTCTTTTGGAGCGCTGATCTCGGCACTGACCGGGCGGGTTTTCGGAAAAATCGTCCAATCCCAACCGTGGCGGGCCAGTGCCGGCGTTTCGATCCTGATCGCGCTAATTCCAGTTGTTCTTTATATAAAACGTGACGATATGACTTTCTATCTTGACCGTTATATCGGCGTTATTCGCCCCGGCCATGTTACAGAAAACACCGCAGGCGAAGCAGTCGTTTCCCGACAAGGTTCAGGAACTTTCACGCTGCTTGGTAACGTTGATGGTCATGATACCCGTTTCATGTTTGACACTGGAGCGACCTCTGTGGTTCTAACGCACGAAACAGCAAAGGCGCTCGGTATCCCCGAAGAAAATCTGGAGTTTTCCCAGACGGTTTATACCGCGAATGGTCGCGCACTGGCAGCCCCATTCACCATCGCGTCGCTTTCTATCGGACCTATTACAGAAAAGAACGTCCGCGCGCATATCGCAAAGGAAGGCGCCCTGACAGAGAATCTTCTCGGCCTGACTTTTCTCGACCGTCTTTCTTCCTATGAAGTCAGAGGCAATCGCCTGATTTTGCGGAACGGCGACAGCAACTGAATATCAATACACTATGCTGATCACATAACGTACCGAAATCAGAAACAGGAACAATCCGAACGAGAACTGCAAGGTGCGTTTTGAAAGCTTATGAGCAAGTCTGGCCCCGAAAGGTGCGGTAACAATACTGGTCGGGATAAACAGCGCGAGACCAAGCAGCGAAACATACCCTATCGCAATCGGAAACTGCAGCACCGCGACATCGGGATATTCGGCAGCGCGAGACCAACCAGCAGCCATGAAACCAATCGCACCGGGAATGGAGACCAGAACCCCGACCCCGGAGGAGGTTGCTATGGCCTGATGGATCGGCTTGTGAAAATAAGTCATGCAAAGGTTGGAGAGTAGACCACCACCCACACCCATCAGGCTTGAAAACGCCCCGATCATCCCACCGCTGACGATCATCGCCGATCGCGAGGGTGACTTTTCTTCCTTGCTCTTGAAATCGAGGCCCAGCATGAGCCTTACAGAAGAAAAACCTGCCACAAGTACAAAAACAACCTTGAAAACGACAGCCGGTGCATAACGGGCAATAAAACTACCTATCACCACTCCGATGACAACGGGAATTGCCCATTGACGCAGGAAGTTCATTTCCACCGCACCTTTGGAATAGTGCGTATTGAATGAGCGGATGGAAGTCGGAATGATGACCGCCAGCGAAGTTCCGACGCATAGCGGCATCCGCACGGCTTCTGGCACTTCCAGAATGCGGAAGAGCTCATAAAGCACAGGCACAATGACCGTGCCGCCTCCGACACCGAAAACACCCGCCAGAACGCCGGTCACGGCCCCGGCAGCGAGCAAAGCGGCACCCAGGAAAAGAAAATCAGAAAGGGGAATACCAAGCATGACTGCCTCTCAAGAACGAAGCGTCCCCGAAAGGCGGGATGGAACGCATCTGACTCTCGCTCTAACTCAATTGCCGATGTCTTGGATACTACTTACATTTGAATGGGCGCTATTGTCCCCTGAATGACCACGCTGAATGAGACTGACCGCCTCACGCAATGTTTCCAGATCAGCGCCCGGCTTCACCGCCTCGGTCGCCAGATGACGACGATATGAGCGAGCGCCGGGCAAACCGGCGAACAGGCCAAGCATATGCCGTGTCATCTGGCTGAGCCGAACGCCGTCTGCAAGTCTCGCAGCTATGAAAGGTTCAAAGGCGTTGACGGCATCGAAACCGTCCCGGGATGGCGGCTTTTCACCAAAGCCCCTTTCATCAACCTGCAACAGCATTTCCGGATTCTGGTAAGCCGCCCGCCCGACCATCACGCCATCGACATGTTTCCATTGATCCGTAATCGTGTCCCATGAAACAAAGCCGCCATTGATGGCAATGGGAAGACCGGGATGGCTCAGCTTCAATCTGTGAACCAGTGGATAATCCAGCGGCGGAACATCGCGATTTTCCTTTGGCGACAATCCTTTGAGCCAGGCTTTGCGAGCATGAACGATCAATCCGTCAGTGCCGGCTGATACCACTTCTTTCGTCAGTTCGAAGAGAGCCTGTTCGGGCTCCTGCTCATCCACGCCGATGCGGCATTTGACTGTCACGGGTACAGGCACAGCAGCCTTCATCGCCGCGACGCAGTCCGCCACCAAAACGGGTTCCAGCATCAGGCATGCGCCAAAACTGCCATTCTGCACGCGATCAGAGGGACAGCCGACATTGAGGTTGATTTCGTCGTAGCCATAATCGACACAAATCTTCGCCGCGGCGGCTAGGTCAGCCGGGTTTGAGCCGCCAAGTTGAACGGCTATCGGATGTTCACCGGCAGAAAACTCCAGCAGACGTTCGCGTGGCCCGTAAAGAATAGCCCCGGTCGTCACCATCTCGGTGTAGAGCCTGGCCCTTCGCGTCAGCAGCCGATGAAAGGCCCGGCAATATTTATCGGTCCAATCCAGCATTGGAGCGATGGAGAACCGGAAATCGTCGGGCCGCAGAGAAACCTTATAGGACAAATCAAAACCACCGCACCAAGGGGTAGCACCGTAAAGGCAGCTATTTGAACATCACATGCTGTACCCGTAGGAAAAACCTCGGAGGGACTGCAAATAAATAAAAGCCGGAGTATTGAACTGCCTCCAGGGACAATTCGGACTCCGGCGTTCGGCATAATACGGCAAGAAGGGTTTAGCAACGCAGCGCAACCCTTTTTTAAAGAAACGCGAAGTCTACTGACAGCTCTGGAACAGGTAGAAACCATTAAAACGGGCGCATTCTCGCGCCGATGCAGCATGGAAATTGCTCGGCCAACTGTCTTCACCAGCCATCGTGCCGGAGAACTCCCATACATCGTCCGTGAGGAACACCGGGATAGCCGAACCCTCCGGTACGGCACAGCAGAGATCCTGTTCGGATATGCGCCTGAAGAGATTATATGCGCGCATGGGTTCCTCCTTCGTGATCATGGGCTGGCCTCCTTCATGACCTAGAATTAATGAACCAAGTTGGCAGCAGTATGACAGGCTTCGTTCGTTATCGTGTCGAAAAGAACCAATTGAGGCAATCATGCCGGACTATAAATTAACCTCGCATTAACGCTAAGTTTGCGCAAAACTCACCCTATACACCACAGTAAACGCTTACGATTAAATGACTTTTACCTTGGTGGAGGTGGTTTGCACGCCAAGTGTATCATACATATTTTGTGCGCTATTTTGTGCGCACTACCCGAACATCAATGGACCGCTAAGCAGCGCAGCTCGTCTCCGCTGCTCTGCATCCTGCTCCTGTTTGCGACGATCCTGCCTCTGCTTCAGAGCAGTCGAGACACTGGCCAGCTCTGAAATCTCGTCGAGCGATGGGAGTTGGTTCAATTCGGCGAAAGCCTGCTGTGGAATGATCGCGCCAGGCGGAACAGCTTGCTCGGCAGTGTAAACACCCTCTGCTGGAGCGGATGCGGCGACGGCTGGTAACGGTGCGCGACCTCCCCTGATCCCAACCGGTTCAATGTGCCAGTCCTCATTGGAAAGCGGAAAGTTCAGCCCGTAATTCGCTGCGTTGGCGTGAGCCCATGTGCGAGCAGCATCGTTGCCGAACCGCATGTCGGCAGCACGACCGTGGTTGTGGTTTGATCTACCGGGCGGCGCAACCCATCGACGTGCTGCTTTTTCGGAGCCGTATTTCTGCAACGCCTGATCGTAAAGCTGTTGCTGCTTCTCGGGCGAGCGATAGGCCGACGAAATTAGAAGCGCCCCCCTCACATCCTCCGGAGCGGCATCGTACATACGGGCCAATGAATCGGCAAAGCCACTATCAAGCCCTGACAGGCTGTCTGGCCGAGCGGCAGCACCCCCCGTAAGGTACCGTCGCAGCCTATCGGACATTTGATCTCTCCATGACTTTGCTCTTAAATTTTTGATCATCCGCCTCGTTCTCATCACGAAGCAAATCATCGAGCGCACCTGCTCGCCAACCCTTGGCCTTCCGAGAAAGAATTGCCCGATTCGCCGGATTGTTCTCGCGGAGCAGATTCGCGGCAAACGCGGGATCAGTTAGCGCGTTATCCAAAACGCGGTAGTAAGCACTGTCCTGAGCATTTCTGGTTAGCGCTCTGGTTACACGAGCAGCAATGGTCGTACCAAGCCACGCAGGCCCGACGATGCCGCGTTTCCAAGCGTAGGCCATTGAGGCCATGGCCGAAAATTCGGGCAGTATCTTCGGCCCACGCTGGAGCTCTAGCGGGATCGAGGTTTTCCCAGCACGAGGGTCATAGTGGCGCACCGCCTCTGCGATCCCTTTCAGGCTTTCGAGGTGTTCAGGGTTGTCTTTGTACAGCCTCCTGAGCACGGCCTGCTTCGTCGGATCCTCCAGATAGGCGGCTAGTGCTCTCGGGTGCCAAGGAGCATCCCCAGCAGCGGTAAGTTCCGAACCACCCTTGATACGCCCTTCCTTCTGCATCAGACCCCAGAATGCTTTCTTCGCGCCCTCGACCGCTTTCGGATCGTTACCTACGAAGCTCAGTATCTCATCCAAGGCTTTCACCGGTTCACTGGAAGCCAAGACGGTTTTTATTGATTGCTCGGCTTTTTCGTCCCCATATTTAAGGAAGCGGCCGATGGGGGAATATCCGCTGACCCCCTCGCTACCCAGCCTCCTCAGTTGCGCTACCTCGGTATTGCGTGCCTCATCCAACGCCTTCTTGAGGTTGCTCGCGCTTGATAGTTCAGTGCGGAGATCGGGGAATTCGTCCAGCACCTCCTTGTATTGCTCAAGGTGCCTCGATAGCGCCGCAGGTTTTTTCAATAAATCCTGGCTGCGCACGTCGGCGAGCATCTGATCACGGATAGCCTCACGCGTCCGAGCGTCTGTTCCGGTCTCTCGGATAAGGGATTTGAAGTCTGAAATATTTTTCTCAGTGCTCTGTACGAACTTCTTCGTAACCGAGTTGTCGGGAACCGTGTAGCGACCGTCACGTTTCTGGAGCACCTGTCCGATCCCCGTTGTGTCCCGATCAAACCGTTCGGCCCGGTCACGCGTAACTGCCCGTGCGGTATCGTAGTGGCCTCTCAACTCAGCGGGTATTACTTCATCGGTAGCTTGCTCAATCGCTTGACCGTATCGTCCCGCGACCCGTGCATCGTCAACGGCACCTGCGTTTCGCGCGACATTGGCTGCGTTACCGACACGAGACTTCGCCTTGACTACCTCACGGATCGGGATGCCGGATGGGGCACTCACATCCATGATAGCCTCCAACATGCCGATTTGCTTCGGGCGTGCCCCATCCATCAGTTCAATTTGCGACATTTCTCTATCGGCTGCGGCCAACTGTCCCCGAATTGGAGCCGGATCAACCCGAAGCTGAGATTGGTTAATAGGCTCCCACGCAGCGTTCTCTTGTTCCTTGACCACAGCGCGCGCGTCCTCCAGAGCAGAACGGACATTGGCGCCACGCCCTTCAGCGGTGAGCGCTGGTTGCAGACCCGTTTCAGCTGCCGAGAACGCATCGCCAGCCGCTTTCGTCTGCCCGGCTGCGATAGACAACTGTTTGTCTCTCTCCTGCGCAAGCACTTCCCGAAGAACACCGGGAGCGCCTTCAGGCTCCAGCTTGCCGATGGCGTTTTCAATGGCTGTATTGTTGGCCTCCTTCCGAGCTACGAAGACGCTGCTTGGATCGAGAGCTTCCCGCTCCCGGACAAGGGCCTGCATTTCTGGCGTCGGGATAAACTCGTTGGTCGTAGGCGAGAAACCTTCGACTACCTGCCCGGAAACTCGCGCCGGGTTGTCGCTCGACATAATCCTGTTCGCAATGACGGACGAATCAAGATTGCCATATTCGTCAGGCTGCGCACGAGCTGCCCGCAACATGTCGTCAGTAACCGCCTCGCGCACAACTCTGTCTGAATATGTCCCGGGTCTAAAAAATTCTTTGATGGCCGAGCCTATGCCGCGCGCAGCATTCATCGTGGCCTTCGCACCCCCAAGAACCCCCAGCCCTGCACCTGCGCCACCGAGCTCCAATGCACCATTAACCCAGCCGGGATTAGAGGGATCACCCAAGGCTTGATGAGCTGTCGACGCTCCCGTACCAGCCGCGGCTGCTGCGCTCAATTCTTTGCCTGCCATCCTCGCAGCGCCAAGTCGTGCAGGCTCGACAAAAAACTCATTGAACGCCGACCCGAGCGTATTCCCTCGCATCTTTGAGAGTGCGATTGTAGGCTTCGCCGCAGCGGCTATACCTGCCCCAACCGGAACAGCCGCTTCACCGGAGTAGCGGCCCACTGTTCTCGCTAGGCGGTCGACCGGATGCGTGCTTGGCTTCCAGTAATCCGTTTCAGCACTACCGCCAGTTACGGCGTTTGCAGCGCCGGCTACTCCCTCGTAACCTAGTCCGATGATGTTCTGGATAGCCTTGCTGCCAAGAGGTGGTGGGTCTGCAACTGGAAGTCCGGCCATGCTCATACCGGCATTTACGATATCGCCTGGCGCTCCGGCTATGTTCGTCAATCCTTCGACCACTCCTTTGGAGAGCTCCACTGGTGGCTTTAGAATGGTGTCTGTCCAGGAACGCCCTTTTTCTTCAGCCTCCTGCCGCTTGGCCTGCTGCTCCCGAAACTTGGGCTCCTGCATAGCCGTCAGACCCGCTACGTCTTGCTGGCTGCGCTCACGTTCCCGCTCCCAATAGGGATCAACCGGAGCTTGGGTAGCTTGCGGATCTGGTTGCTGCGCAACATCAAACTGGTCAAAGAAGTTCACTGTCGGCTTTGCTTCAGTGTCGAACTGGTCGAAAAAATTCGCCATCACTGCCCTCCGAGGAACTGAGCAGAAGCACCAGTGCCATACTTGGCGTCAAATTGCTCGCTAAGGGCTGGGTTCTGCCGCAGTGCCTGAATGGCGCCCTCCGGAATACCGCCTGCTGTAGGAGTGGAGGTTGGTTGTGGTCGCACCACAGCACTAGACACTCCTTGCTCGAACGGATTGCCGCCAAGTTTCGCTGCCGCTTCAGGATCCGCATAAGAGGCCCGTGTGTATCGCTGGGCCAGCGCAGTGTCGATAGCATCGAGCGAAGCCATAAGTTGCGCCCTGTTGCTCAAAATGTCATTCCCGCCGATAGCGTTCATGGCATGGGCGAACAGCTCATTTGTCATTCGTTCGCCAGGATTGTTGAATTTGGCGTATTGAACCGCCAGCGACATTTGGAGCAGTTTGACGGTCTGGATGCTGGGGTCGTAGAATCTGTACGCCTCCGCAGTTTCCGGCGAAACCTGACCACTTGCGACAGCTTTATCGAGAATGCTTTGGCTATCCCCGACCAGTTTTGAAAGCTCGTCGCCAGTTGCAATAACATCCTGTACCGTACCGCGCAGACGCCCGACCAACCCTTGGGATGCGGGAGAATTCTGTACAGCCGCGCGGAGCGCCTTTGAAGTATCGGAGACCTTAAGGATATCGCTAATCTCCTCCTGCACCCTGTTAATGGTCGGGGAGGAAAGCACGTCATTCTTACCGCCCTGGACATTGGCGCTATACACGACGGATCCCTGCGGCACCGGCTGTCTGGTTGAGGCATCGATCGGTCTGCCTGCTTGGTCATGCGCAAGCATGCCTTCGGCGCCATCAGGAGCTCGATAATTACGGGCAGCATCGGATGAAGGCGCTTTATACGGGGCTTGGCCGATTGCATCGGCGCGTGAGACGATCCTGGGCCCATCAGGCGTCATTACCTGTTCGACATCGGGGCTTCCGATAACCGACTGTACAACACGATCCCGCAATGAAGGATCCTGGTACGAATCGCTTAGCACACCACCTTTTACCTCGGTCTCGGATAGCGGCTTCGCGTTGCCGTAGATCTCAGTACCGTCAGGGAGAATAGCTTTCTCGCCAGGGGACATGCTCAGGATGCCGCGTTGCTGTTCCGGCATGCCGAGGCGCTGTGCGACCTCTGGCGGCAAGAATCTCGTCTGCCCCTGGGCTATCGGATCCATAGCGGCGCGGATAATGGAGTTCTCGTTGTTTTCGCGTCCGATGGTCAGCGCCCGCTGATTATCGGCATTGTTGTTGAATATCGAGGTCTGAGACGTGATGTCTTGTCCACGTCGCGTCGTCGCATTGGATTGGTCAACATTGTAGTACGACTGATTCGGGTTCCAGAGCCCTGCCGCCATAGCTGCACGGTCAAGTTGGTCCTTGCCGACCCCTGCATCGGCAGCCAGATAGGCGAAGTCGTTTTTTCGAGCAGCCTCGTCCCGCAGCGCTGATGCGCGAGCGTGAACCGCAGCTTTGGCCCCTGTAGGGTCATCGAACAGATTCGCCAACCCGTCGAACGTTGAGCCGATTTGGTCGTTGTAATACCGTCTGGATCTGACAGCCATGGCAGAACCTCCTATCTAATGACCTGGCCACCTACGGCGCTTGTCGGGATCATCCCGTAACCAGATGAAACCGACCCGCTATAGACACCGGGCATTGCGTTGGTTCCGGTGCTGCCCGACCCCCCAAATAGGTTACCTATCGCGCTCCTGCCGCCTGTGGTCGTCGCAACATTCCCCAAACCACCGAGCACGTCGGAGAACAGCTTCAGGTTACCACCTTGCTTGCTCGCAGCATCCATTGCGTAAGCGTGGACGTTCGCACTCCCCTTTTTGAAACTGCCTATCTGGCCAATCTCACCGGCATCACGAGCCTGATCCAGTGACAGGTCACCCAGCAGTGAGCCGAACGAACGGAGTTTTCCGAGTGCTTCGCCCTGCTGGGTGGAATAGGCATTTGCCTTACCCAACTGCTTCGCTCGCTCTTGTGTGACTATGTTTGATGCTGCTGTCGGCAGTGTCTCAGTCGGCCCCTCTGCGACGCCCTGCGCGGCCTCCCCCAAGCCTTCGTTGAACTTCGCGGTCAGCTTACCTGCACGATCATTCTGCTGCCCCTCGAAACCGTCGTATCGTTGGCGGGAATTATCGTTGATGGCAGCAGCTTCTTTGTCGAGTGTCGACTGCCGAATACGTTCAGCGGCCATAGCGTCGTTTTGAGCACTCTGCACGCGCTGCTGAGCAGAATATCCTGCAACTGCCGACGCCGCACTTAGCGTGAGACCGATAATCGTTGCTGGTTCACACATAGTAACCTCACCTTGTCGTCTGAACGCTGCTATTGCTGCCGTTCAACCCAGCAGAATACAGAGGCGTGTATGTCTGCCCGCTGGCCGATGCTGATTTCTCAGCCGCATATTGGCGCCCGATACCGTTGATGAAATCGGTGAACAGATTGGTCAGAGGACTATAAGTGTCACCTTGTGACAGCACATTCGCTCTGTCGATCGAGGAGCTCGCAGCACCCTCGGCGTCACCCGTGGCATTGAGCGTAGACACGAGATTTGAGCGCGCGTCTTCGACATTGGCTCGCGCAGTCGAAGAATATTGCTGCGCCTTGTCCTGGACGTCCCGCTTGTGCGTATCGTAAAGCTTTTGCAGCTCGGCCTCTTTGGTGCCGCGCTCAGAACTCTCCAGCTGACCAGATCTGGCCAGGGCATAAGTTAACTGTTTCTGCGCATCCGTGTACTGGTCTTCCAGCTGTGGCAACGCGTAGGTCGTGTATGCGCTGCCACGGTTATTGTAGAAATCATCATTGAACTGATTGAACGTACTGTTGATGGCATTTGTGCCGTTGCGGATTTTATTTTGCCGAGCGACCTCATCCCACTTGGCCTGATCCGCGGCCTTGTTGCTGCTGCCTTTTCCCATAGTTAGCTACCCTGGGTGCACTCTCTTCATGAAGTAGCCGACACGCTCGAAACCATATCGTTCCAAAAGACGCGCCGTTGCCTCGCTGTAAAGGGAGTTGTCGTTGCCGCCAGTGATCTCGATTGCTCCGAGTCTGTCGCTCCAGGAGATGAGTTCACCAATGAGTAATGCAGCTGCCCGAGTTCTGCGCTTATCGGGACGAACAAACAATACTTCCTGTGTGGTGTAATGTCCAGCGATGTACAGATGTTGACTGATCGAGGCGATCAAGAACCCTATCACCTCGCGATTATGCTCAATAACGAATACTGTCGGATTCGCACTCTCAATGTACTCGTAAAACCGGTCAATTATTCCGCGATCATCGAAGCTATGGCCTTTTACGCTTTCGTCAAACGCCACCCTACCCAGAGAAAGAATTGAGCCTAGATCACCCTCAACAGCTAGTCTTGCAAACATTGTGCACCTTTGAAAATTGAATGAATGTCTCGCCGTTTCTCCCGAAATTCGACAAGACGGCCTCTTGTTTGAGACCGAGTGTCCTGATCCACCGATGAGCTGCGTCGTACCCATCGATCGAGACGCATTCGATGCGGTGCACGCCGAATTGCTCAAGCCGTGGAAACAGAAATCGCCGGATAAACCGAGTTGTCGCTACTGCCACTTTGTGGAAATCATCGGTTGCGAAAAAGAGCAGCACTGCCACGTTCGGACGTGAGAGGATCGTGGCGCCGATGGCAACAGGGGTGTTGCCGAGACGTACCGCGATGAGGTCTTTTCTCCCGCCGTAACTCAAAACCAGATCCGCACACAGATCCTCATGGCTTTTGGCGTAAGACAGCGCCAAAAACTCTCGGATGTCACTTTCGCGCATCCCCGCCGCGACGGATTCTAAATCTCGGGCTGTGCCCGGCGAAATATCAACCCGATTCATCGCCGTCGAAGTGTATCAGCAACGCTCCAATGCGCGCTGGCCCACTACCCTTTGACTTAAGCCGCAAGCTGATGTGTGTTGACGAGCCCACCATCGGGATGCGGTTTCCGTTATATGTCGTTTGCCAAACAGTTGCGATTTGCTCCTCTGTCGCAAGATCTGCTGGATCCATCGACGCATACACCTCCCAGGCACCCTCTACAGCTGCGTCTACCCCTGACCATCGCTTGTTTTCTGCTGGGGTGCCTGCATCAAGGAACGGGATCCTCGCCTCTCCGACAACGTCATCGTAAACTGTTTCAGCACCATACCCTCCATAGACATAGATAGTGTTTCCGGATCTTACGTGGATGCGGCGGCGAAAAACGTCGATTTCATCAATGCTAAATCCCGGCTCATACGTTGACCACGCACTCACCTTTGATCCGCTGAAAAATGAAAAAACGAACACGATGTCCTTCATCGCCAACCAGAAACGGCCGTCTCTCGGCTCGATAGCTCCAACCACTTTCGCCCGCTCATCAGCCGTCATCGTCGCAAGCTGGGTGATAATAAGCGTGTCGATCGGTACGCCTATATCAGTCGTTGCAGCCGCATTCGAAGAATCGCGCGCCCGCAAAGATCTGACGCCGCTTTCGTCCAGGTAGAAAATATCATTGTCGCCGAATTGCGTCACTGAATGCGGGCTTGCGGTACCGGTGTTATTCAGAGTTTGCGTCTGTTTATTAAGCGTCGGATCAGGATCGACATACCATATCTGCGTGACCCGCTCAGCAAACACTGCGATGTAATCCTGGTAGCGGGCAATTGCTGTCAGTTCTTCTGAACCCGCAGCTTGCGAGGACATGTCAGTAAAGCCAGCCCCCGTGACATCCGTAGTCCAGCGCGTTGGTTGTGCAACGCCGGAATAATGTAGATTCGGCCCTGAAACTGAATACAGTTTCGACCCGATAGTCGAAACAAACGTACCAGGGGTAAAGGCGCTTGTGCCGCTGTCGGCACCAGCTTGCAGCACAGCCCCGCCATTAGCTGGCGTAATATTCAGCCCTTCCGCCGCATACCAGATAGTCCTGCCATTATACGCGCTGCCGGCAGTGTCGGACACGATAACCACGGTCTGTCCATACGAAACGGCTGAATAGCCTGATACACCGGAATTTGCATTCACAGCAGATGCGATAGCGCGGGCCGTGGCGTCGACATCTCCGGCCCAGGCAACTTCGGTCGCCAATAGCCTCGTAGAATCAACCTGGAGCACCGACATTTTCAAACCCGCGGGATCGGTATCGGGATCTAACCAGCCGTGGATATTCAGACTGGCGCGGGCTCGGCCATCAAACCAGTCAGACACGTGAACACCGTCATAGAAGTGCTGCCGGGTTCCGTCAGCGTATTCTCCAACGACGTACAACCGCCCTGCGAATAATTCCGCTGACAGCACTCGCACAAGAGCTGGCCACCCACCGGGGTGGATCAGCCGCTGGTATGCTACGTTTTCTGGAAGCGCCGGTGCTTCACCGCTTCCGAAAACAACCAGACCGGACTTTACTGCTGCCATCCCTACGGTGCCTGGCGGCAGCTGATATTCTGGGACAAAAGCCGCGCGTTTTTCGAATTCGCCGCCGCGGGTGATGTGCCCGTCTCGTGCAGTGATAAGCACGCCGCCCGTGGTGCATGCAGGCATCCGCCGAGAATCGAGCCCTCCGATGAATTCCTTGACGTAAATAGTCCCCACGTAGCGACCTCAATTAACTACAGGACGAATGTATCGCCCGACGTGCGAAACGCGCGGCTGTCGGCTGGATGCAACTCCGAACATCTGAAAACTGCCCTTTTTGCTGAGCTGCCCGCGCAAGCGTAGATACCTCTTATTCGCCTGAGACATCTTGATCTCGGCATCCTTCGCGCCTGCTGCGCCGAGTATTTCAGCTGCTGCGAATAAAGTTATCAAACGATCATCCAAATCTGCGCGATCACCGTCATGCACGAACGGCCTCAGCTTGCGGATGCCGGTAAATTGAAGAAAGCCACCCCTCGTCTCGACATCAGCGTTTCTGTCCGGGATAGGCCAGAGCTCAATATCGTCGTCTTCACTCAACCTCCAAGCGCGCGGCGGATAGGAGCGAGCATCAAGATCACTGTTGTGACAGTTGTATTCCTCAGCACCAACGCCGTTCCGAACGAATGACCAGCTGACTCCGTCGAAGAACTTGATATGCTCAATGCGTTCGATGTCGAGATCTTCTGGCGGGGTGTAATAGCGCTGGCCTGACTGCACAGGGATTTGTCGGTCTACCCGGAGATGCGGCCAAGAGAAGTCTGACCACAACCATTCCTGCGTTCTCTGGAGTAATTCTACTTGCGTATCCCGCACTTGTTTATTGTGCGCGGGACTCGGCGACAACCGGCATTCGGCGCGCAGATCCGTCAGCAGTTTAATGAGAGTGGATTTGCGCGCCATAGCTCAGCCTCAGCTAAACACATCGTCCATGTCCGAGATACCGTCATCATCCTCAGACCCAGCACCATCACCCTCGGTGTTTTCCCCTCCGGCGACGTTTGCTACTTTCGCAGCCTCGGCGGCTTTCTTTTCAGCTGCGGAAAGCCGCTTCCCCTTCGCACCACCAACCGTCACGGCAGTGGCATCCTTTGGCGTCGGCTTGACCCGTGTCAGAGCCACATACAAATCTTCCGGAAGCTCCAGTTCCTCCAGTGTCTCAAAAACGCGTGCTCCAGCGCCCGGATAGAGCTTACTGATGATGGATGCGCCCTCTGCATCCCGCGCTCCGCCGTAGAGCGCTTGTAAACGGTTCAGTTCCTGACGGTTCGTTTGCTGACCGGTTTTTTCGAGCGGCAGAATGTTGTAGACTGCATTCTCGCCGTGAATTGCGCGCAGCAGCGCGATTTCGGCAGCTGTCACCGCGTATTTCGGCACACTGTTACCGTGATCTCCGCCCAAACCGAGCAAGATATTTGCGAGTTCCATGGAGTTTTTCCTATTAGTGGTAGGGGTTGGGCGCGAGGGGTGCTCGCGCCCGACTGAGATCACGCGATGTCGTAAACTGCGGATGTATTGAGCTGGCGTGCAACCAGCACACCGGTCATCGTTAAACCGTTGTAGGTGACATAGCGGTCGTAGGGTCGCGCCGGGTTGTGCTTCTGCATACGCTTGCCGTTGAGGTACAGCAGCCTGATACCGCGGCGGCTCAGATCCAGATCGAACATCCGTTTGCTGTAGCCGAGGTCATCAAGCGTCGGGTCATACACGAAAGGTATGCCGTCAAACTTGATATCGGCCATCGCTCCATCGACCGCGCCGTCACCTTTGAACCCGGTCTGGGAGTAGTTGCCGTTCGCCCGTAGTTCCTTTTCATAGGCGTCGATAAAGTCGCTGCCCGCGATGCGGAAGGGTACACGCGGAGCACGGGCATAACGGCTGATCTGGCGCTTCTCTTTCTGGAGAAACTGGATCAGTGCGCCACCCCCTGCGGTGTTGGACACGATGGGTGCAAACCCGGATCCTGCCGCATCGGCTGCCGTCGTTGCAGCCCGGTTACGCCACCAGAGGTTAGCACGCGACAGACTTCCCGTGGAGCCAGCAGAAGGATCATCAAGGATTAACGACCTAATACCGGCTAGTGCCTTGGTGTCTGTCGAACCATCGCCGTGCAGCAATAAGTTGAGGCTCTTGGCGTAATCCTCCGCAAGATTCTCATGCTTCTCCTCGGTCAGATTAGCGAGCCTGTGTTCCTCGGCTCCGTCAATGGTGACCTCGCTCTGCGTCGCGCCGGATTCTACGATCTCGATACCGTTATATTTGAACTCGGTGATCGAAACCCCGATACCGATGTGGTGCTCCTTCCACGGGTATTTCGCTCGCTTGATACCTGTCGGGTTATAGTAAGAAACCGTATCGTCGTGTGTAAAACCCTGGAGAGTTCCACCACCCTGCCCGGAACTGACACCGAGCGACACGAATTCGTTACCGCCGCTGAATTTCCCAGCGCGCTGGTTCAGCTTCTGAAGAAGGGGTTTGTTCTGCACATTTTGCTTGAAGACGGTCCCTTTATCCAGGAACTCTTCAAGCGCCGCGTTATTGATATTTTCAAGTTCTGCAACAGTAAAAGCCATCACACTGACCTATGAGTCACCGGCCCGCTCTATTCGCCCTGATGATGTCCAAGACATTCTTAGGCTTACTCGGTGCCGCGTTTCTTTGCTGCCCTCCGGTAACGGGAGTGATCGCTGGTTTCGGCTTCGGTGAAGGAACCGTAGTGCTGACAAACTGCCCCGTAATATTTGCGTAAGCCTTGTCGAGCTGTGCCCGAATGGCGGATAGCGTATCGGGGATACCTTCTTGCCGTTGCAGAAAAGTGATTTCTCGTTGAAGAGCTTCGTATTTGGCTCTGAAGTTCGGATCCCGAGCTTCTCGCTCAGCCGCCCACCCGGCAATCATCGTATCCCGCTCGGCCGTCATTTCTCGTGTTTGACGACCCCGCGCCCTCATAGCCTCTAGATCGAGACGATTTTGGGCTGCGGTTGCTTGCGCACGAGATCGCGAAATCTCGGCAGCAGCGGCTTGAGAAAGCTCACCTGCGTTAATCCTGGCTTGAAGATCTTCGTCTGGCCACTCGCCTGCCGCTCGCATGAGCTGCTGAACGAGGGGTTGCGCGCGCTTCCACGCCTGAACAGGATCAACGTTGGCAAGAGCCCGAATTTGCAGAACTTCCCATGCGTCCGTTCCGTCAACACCGTGGTCAGAGAGGTATCCGTTCAGAAACCTGACCTGGCCCGCCTCAGCCTCCGCGGACTTCTTTTCTCGCAGTAATTGCTGAAATCTCGCGTGTCTATGGAATGGTACGTCGGTGTAGTTCTCTTCATCGAGGTCTTTGGGTGTCGTAGCGGAGGTTCCACCACCTTCATTGCCTTCAGCTTGCGAGGCCGCAGCAGCGTCAGCTCCTGTTTCGCGTTCCTGGACAACGTCCCGGACTACAGACAGAAGATCGCTGTCATTTACGCTGTTTTGCGCAGAGGACGAATCTGCACGATCCAGAGCGTCGTCATCCAGCACAAAGTTGGCACTGGTGGCGGCTTCTGCGTCGATAGTGTCGGAGTTGGCGGACGGGCCCAATTCCAGATTAGCGTCCAATGTATCCATGTTGGTAAAAACCCTCAGTTTGCGTGAAATTAAACTACATTTAGTTGTATGTCCATACCTACATCATACAGTATTGACACACTAAACCTGATTTGAGCCAAATGCGGGCTCTGTCCCGACTTGCCCGGGCGGCTGGGGTCCGTTGTCCACCCCCTGATCACCCTGTGCGGCGGGATCATTCGCAGGATTGGCGGGTGCAGGTTGCTGCATCCGATTCATCGCGACAATCGCTGGCAAACCAGAGATGACAATCTTCGTAAGGTCCAGTTTATCGTCAAGACGACGAAGCGATTCACGCGCCAGCTCAACCGGGTCGATATTCGGTATCTGAAGCAGCAGCGGCAACAAATCCTTCATATTCTGGATCTCGACTGCTTGATTAGGCTTGCCGGAGGATCCCGCTTCCACCTCAAGATAAAGCTCATTCGCGATCTCTTCGAGAGTCGCGTGCGGCCAAATTGCTCCAGGACCGGCGATCTGTTTCACTGTCTCTTCCGACATCTCCCGAAGCAGAATCTGCCCTGCACCTCGAACGACGGGAGAAAGGAATGAATCAAGATCATCGACGGCAGAATTATCGGTAGCCGCCATCGAGTTAGCCGCGATTGCACTTTCTGTCGCCGTTGCTTTGGCCACGCCTCCGTACTGAGCTTCCTGGGAGCCGGCAACGATTTGCGCATCTGTGAATATCTGGTTGGTCTCATAGAGGTTCGGATCGACGCCAGGGACAGGAAATGCCTCGAAGACGTCGCTGAGTTTCTGCTCAGTGGGGAGATTAAGCGGCGTCACACTGAACGGTTTCGCCTTCCCGATCGCATCAATGTCCTCGTCATCAAGAACGCCACGCTTAACCGCCCATCTCGGGCGACGGGCGTCGCGGTGTTCCCGCATGCCCTGACGAGCCCGATTGTATTCAGCCTGCTGGCTCTCCAGCAACTCTACGTCCGAGACCGGATATGGCTCGCTCTCGTGTTCCAGATCGTTGAATGTCAACGCGTAAACCGGCCAGAATGTCTCGACAAACACATCAGGCGCCGCAGGAGGGCGCAGGAACTCGTCGTGCCCCTCGGCAACGTAGTAAACCAAACCCGCCGTTTTATCGTAGTGCTTCCAGACTTTCACCAGATCCCGAGTGCCTGCCGAAGCGTCGTCGACAGCATCCTTCACAACCAGCGCCGTTCCGTCGTCGAAGTCGGTGGTCAATCGGTCGCTTGAACCACGACGAACATCAACCTGGAAGATTTCCTGCACCTCGTCCGGCGTATAGGTGTACTCTATCGATATCCAACGCGCCCCGGTGAAACCGACGATGGAGACCAGTTGTTTGTCGGGGATGAGCTTCGTTGACTGCACAAAGTCGAAAATCAACCCTTCGCGCGTGATGACTTCTTCTTCAGCCTCGATAGCCGATATGGCATGCTGTATCTCAGCCATCTCCGCATCATTTTCATTGATGTGCCCTCCACCCAACTCATCGGACAAGCGCCGAAGATGGTCGAGTCTGGCTCGGAAATCATTCAACTCGTCGGTGGCGCCATCACGGGGGCCGTATTCTCGCTGGAATCCTAGCTCGATATAGCCAACGCCTGTGATGCTGGTGCGACGAACCAAGCGCTTCAATGCCGTCTTGAAATCAACCGGTTGCTGGGCGCGCGTAAAATGCGCGAATAGCACCTCCAGCGTTTTCCCGATTTTATCGAGCATGTCTCGACGGGCGAGCCCCTGCTGAACGTCAGCCATCAACGCCTGTGCCTGCTCAAATCCCGGTGGAAGCTGCGGTTCTGGAGCAACAGCCATTCCTGTTTGCGGGTCAGTCTGCGCTGGCTGAGCTGCGGCCATCTGCGCCGCCATAGCCGCCTGCTGCACGACCTGCATTGCCATCTGGAGGCTGGGAAGCTTTTCGTCCCACATCTCGAAATCGAGGGTTTCCCTGCGCCGGGCTACAACCTTGGGGTTTTTTGCATAAAGAGCGGCTGTTTTCTGTTTGACGTGCCTGCCGATGAAGTTCGCAACATAGCTGGTCGAAGCCCAGCCTTCGTGTCGGCCCGTGCGAGCTAGCTCCATGTCGGTTTTCATACGTTTGAACTTCTTGTCGAAGTGCCTTTTATCATCACTGATGCGCAGAAGAATTTTTTTCACCAACGCCTTTTCAGACGGGCTCGCCTCGGTCTGATTATCCTGGGCCGGGCTATCGGCAATGACTGCGCCATCATCAAGCTCATTGATGTCATTGAAATCTTCCATCAGAAACCTCCGCGCATGCTCTGCGCCCTTCGTTCCGCTGTATATTTTTCGGATCTGCGCACCCAGGCCAGTGTTCCATATCTTGGCTCGCTGGCGGTTTTCGGCGGCGCTTTGTTGGCACCAAACAAGCTACCGAGCCCAAGGCCGATATAGGCCAACGCATCGACGAAATCGTCATGGGTGCCGTTGGGGAATTTCATGAGCTCATCGACGGCTCGCTCGGTCCAGCTGGAGTTTTTCGGAAAAAACACCTTCCCCATCGAAATTCTCGCGGCGATTGACTGAGCACGCTGGACCTTGTCACCTGTTGGGTTAACTTCTTTGATGTTCAGGTAGCGTCCAGTTTCCAGCATCCGCTTGTATAGAAACGGTCCAATCGACTTCGAGATGTGGCCCTGTTCCGCCCACCAAACCAGCGGCTTGGTGTTTCCGGCCCCGCCCATAATCAGCATGGCCTCGACCGCGGTATCGGATTTCATCCTGCGCCAATCGCATTCGAGGAGGTAAATGTTGTCGAATTTATCGACGCCTACTTTCAGCAAGCAGGATGGATCATTTCGTTGCCTGGTGCCAACCGCGTGGTCGCTTGCAGCGTAGAAACGCAATTCATCCGGCAGCTCGCTGTCCTTGTAGTAACGGATATTACTGCGTTGGAAGAGATCGCCGTCAGCGGCAGTTGGCTCCTGCTGATACAGCGCGGAAAACTGTTGGGGTCCGAGCAGCGCTTTCTGGTCTTCAAGGAAGTCAAGATCGTACCTGTCCGGCCCATCTGGCCACAACGCTTCGCCAGGTTTGCGACCGAGAGGGTCATCCTCATCCGCGATAGCCGGCAATTTGATGATCTTTATTTTTTCCGCAATTCGTTTCGAATAGTGCGGATTATCTGGATCAGTAAGCCGCCCGATTGGGTCGTCCTCATGCCAGCGAGTAAACGTAATAACAACGAGTTTCTTTCCGCGTCGTCGCGTCATGATCACTGATGTTAGCCACGCCCAGGCGGAATCCCGCGTCGCCTTTGAGCGCGCCTCCTCTGCATCCTTCAAAAGATCGTCGAGAATGATAAGATGGCCACCCTTACCGGTGATGGCACCACCACGACCGCGAAAGGTGATCAGACCGCCGCTCGCCAATTTGAGGCGGTCCTTGGCTTTGCCGCCGCGCGCCAGCCTGACATTCGGGAAAACTTGTTTGTATTGCGGCCCCGTCATGATGTCGCGAACCGCCTCACCAAACTCCATGGCGAAATCGTCAGAGTAGGTGCCGACAATGACCTCGTGTGTCGGATGGCGCCCTATGTACCAGGCGGGCAGTCGGCGAGACACAATTTCACTTTTGCCGTGCCTCGGTGGCATGACGAGAATCAAAAAGGGAATGCGCGCTGCCTCCACCTCCTCAACTGCGCGAGCGACTGCATCGTGCACGCGAGCATTCTTATAGGCCGATCTTTTGGCGTCTTCCGGATCTTCAGGGTCGGGCTGTGTAAACTTTATGAAAGGCATGAGGCTATCTCGCGCCTTGATCGCCTCATCCTGACGCTCAAGAAGCTTAATACTGCGCTCCAGCTCGTTGACGAGCTTGGTTTCGTCGCCCGCCGTTTTCAACGGATCGACGAAATCGTACCGCCTACCTGTAGCCGGATTGATGCGGTTGGGGTGCGGCATCAGTTACCTAGCCTAGCCTTAATCCCAGTAATATCTTCGCGAATCGTCCCGATCTTGGCGCGGATCTCGACATTTGAATCCTTCACCTCTTTTATGGACAACGAAAGATTATCGATCCTCTCCTTCTGAATGCCTTGCGACAATAAAAGTGCCTCAACAGCGGGTGCAAGTTTAGATGTACGGTCATTGAGGGAGGTGATTGCATGACGGAATTCGGCAGTGGTCTGAGCCATGTACCAAACGAACACGATCATCGTGATGCACATTGTAACGGCCTGCATCACGTGGCCAAAATTGAATGACCACTCAAAGCGCGGGCGCCGCATTGGTGTTTCCTCCATCAGAGCCACCCCCCTGCGCGAGAAGCCATGTCGATGAGCAACGCCCATAGGAAGCCGACAGCAATCTCTGCCATCCACACGTAGTCGGTGGAGTTGATGTATTTTGCGACGACATAGGCCGAGGCGAAGGCCAAGGCAAAACCGGGAGCGAGAATCAGTAATTCTACGGATCCACCGAATTGATAAAATATCCACAATGCCGGAACGAGAAGCATGTGGCGCCAGATTAGCGCAACACTGTCACTGCCGAATGAAACGGAAGTGATCAGGCGCTCAAGCACCGTAAGCTCGACGCCTTCTCGGTTATGATCGTTGGGCAGGCTGCCAAGATCAATCCAGCGCCCCCACTCCCAAAGCCGCCAAAAAAGAAACGCTAGCGCAATACCTATTGAAAGCCGGTACATCGCTGCGACAAAATAAAAATGAGCTAGCTTGGCCGGGAGGTAAGCTACGACCCAGTACGACATGATCGTGTGGTCCATCAATGGTGTCGGCGGAAACCAGAACGATGCAGCAACACCAACTAAAGGGGCACCAAGGAGCAGCGGTTTGAAAGGCACGAGCTTGACACCGCAGAAGCGATTAACGGCACCGCAGAAAAGCATGAGCAGGATGAATCCAATCATCTTTTCCACCCGCACAACTCCTCGCCAAGCGCATTATTCCCAGCAAGAACCAACTTCGTTTCCCGCGACATCTGCCTTACCAGTGCCATGTCCTGCTCGTTCGGTCGGAACGCTTTCATCCCGTCGCAAGCGCTAATCGTCGTCACGTCGCGACCGCACCCAGCCAGAAAGATCAGCATCAAGCTCAGCATCAGACATCTTCGCATGGTCATCATCGATCTTTCCCCTTGTCCGCTGCGCTTTCAGGCTGGATTTGTCCTGCTCTGCTTTCTCGGCGGACTTGCCCGCATCGTAAATTTTCAAGACCCCCAAACACAGGGCCAGCAAAGTTGCACCAGCGCCTATAAGGGCGCGCCCGGCTTTGCTGGCCAGCCATTTGAGGAGCGCAGTCATGCGGTAGCCTGCTTGTTTATGAGCCCTTTGATTGCCATCCACGCACCAACACCAATGCCGACACAGGTAAGCGCTACGAAAATGTATTGCAGTACCGGAGCGCTAGCGGTGTATGGGGCGAGTTTGTCTGCCGCCTGCGTTGCGGCAATGCCTATTGCGCCAAGACCCGCACCTACCGCTGCCTTTCCATCGTTTGTCGCCATAGCGCGCGTGTCTTCTGCGCGAGCCTTACGCTCCATGCCTGCCGTGTAAGTCGGCATGACATATTTCGTATCGGCACGAGCCAACTTGAGGGAATTGGCATTCACCTCGTCCACACGCCGCTTCCAGCCATTGCCATAACGGCTCCACGTCTTCAGGCTTTTCAGGAACGCAAGGCGCTGGCTGGTGGCACTGGCGATCAATGCCTCTTCATTCTTTCGCGCCGCTGCGTCAATCGCGGCGAGAGTCTGCGCACCGATGAGACCATCGGCATCAACACCGACCGCCCGTTGAATCCACTTGGCCGATTGCGGCGGGCCGGAATTGATGGCGGCGTCATAGGCCACATAATCAAGCCCTGCCGGGAGATCATCACCCTTCACCTTGTCCCAATAATCCCGCTTGTAAAGCGCGCGAGCCTGCTCTTTGGTCAGGCTCTTGATGTCGAGATTTGGGTATGCCTTGGCGGAAATACCGAACTTGGTTCCCTTAAGCTGACCTTTCCCGACCTTACCGCCTGTCCAGTTCCCCGGATCGTTACGGTCGATGGAATACCCACCCTCATGGGTGAAAACCCAGTCCATGACTGTGTCAAAAGTTTCACGCATAGGCTCTACTCGTTAATGATGCGGCCAACACCCTTCGCGACCCCTGACCAGTCGGTCTGGGCTGGAGAGCATGCCGTAAGGATGAAAATGATGGTGGTTATCGCAGCGGCGCGGATCATTTCAGCACCTTGCGAATTTCTGCCTCAACACCATCAAGAGCTGCCCGCACTTCTTCTGGTGAATCAGCAGCAGCGACTTTGGCGGAACCTGCCCTCCGGAGACCTGCGATCAGGCCAGCTTTCACCCAGTAAGCGGCAGCTGTTTCCAGAATTTTCCCAGCCAGCTCGTCAATCGTTTCATCGGTCAAGGAGGCCTCAGCCGCCAGCATCGCTTCCTCATCTGGGGTCGCCGACCTTGCTTTAAATGCTCTTGCAGCGCCCTGTTTGACCACCCACGATAGCCGCTCGGCCATGGGCGCGTTCCCTGTCAATTCGACCGCTGCCTGATCGAGCAGCGCGAAAATCTGCCAAAGCGCCGCTTCCTTCTGCTCTTCGAATGTTTTTTCCAGCTTTGGATGCTCTTCGACCAGGAGGATCGGATCAGGCTTCATCGGCAGCTCGGAGGTGACATCACCGGACTTCTCGACAACCAGCTCAGCCAACGCAGCTCTGTACTCAGTCCATTCCCGAGGAATAACCAAGCCTGACTTTTCTACTTCGTCTAAGTATTCATCAGCGCGTGTGAGGAAGAATGCAGCTTTCTGGCGCAGCAGGCTCCACGGATCTTCAACCACTGCTACCGGAGGGTCGATAGTGAGTTCAGGCGGCACCACCTCAACGACCCATTCACTGCCAATCCAGCGCTGAATGTGGCCCTCTGGGGCTTGAGGGGGTGGTGCCCATACACTGAATGCCGGCAGCAGGTATTCTCCGGCGCGGAACGGGCTAGGCGTTGCCTCAACAGTGTTTCCGGTGAAATAGCCGGTAGGAGTTACACAGTAGCCGATCATGGTCGTCCTCAATATTTCAGTATTTTCAAACGTGCGACGTTAACTGGCCGCGCCTCGCTACCACCACTCTGAGCAATGCTCACGGTAGGAGTGTGCCGACCGGCTGCTCCGATCCCGACGTTATGACCGTGGTTGCCATTGCCGGATGTGGCCTGACCGGCATCCCAGATCATAGGGTTGCCCTGATGACCTCCTGTCACGGTTAAACCGTATCCGCCGCCTTCGCGTCGCCCTGTAACCCAATGATCGTGCCAACCCTGCACGTCCGTCCAACCGGCATGTACGTGATCGGGGATCTCGCTAACAGCGCCGGCGTGATCATGAGCGAGATTTTGGCTGGGCTGAACCTCGCCAAGCGTGCGACCCGCGCCAAGAGCGCGGACGAACAAACCTCGCGTATCCGGGATGCGAAGAAACTCTCCGTCCACTCCGCCAGGGCCGTAGGAAAAAGCGCCGTACATCTGCTCGTTGTGCCAGACGTCCTCTTCAACGATATTGCCGGAGGCAAAAGCAAATTGCGTCAATCGCGGAATATCGATACGAGGAATTAGAAGACCATTTTCGATCAGCCAGCCGGGAGGAGCAGCAATCCCGGTATAATCCTTCTCGGATCCAACCGGCGCCGCTTCATCAATCCTGCGCTCCATATCCTCGAAATACGCCCGCAATTCAGGAGTTAGCTTCTGGAGTGCAACACTGCCGTCAGGAATGGTGAGGCTAGCCGCGGCTTCGGCATATCGCGCGGCCTCTTCTGCGGACAATCTAGCGCTCTCGGCGGCAGAAGGTGCCGCAGCGATAGCATCCATATTTTGAGCAACGATGTTTATCGCCGTTCTGTTCAGCGCAACCGAGGTCACTGCGTCCGAGATCCAGGCCACAGTCGCGACCGCTGGTGCAATACCTGCAACGGTAACGATCTCAGCTGAAATTTCATCTATGGATGCCTGCGCCGCCTCAGCCCTTTGAGCTGCGGCTTCGGCCCTGCCGGCTTCATTCGAACTCGCTGCAATCAAGGCGGCTTTGGTGGTCTGGTGCAGACTGTCAATGGCGACCGACCCATTCATCAACTTGCCGTCGCTGCGACGGATATCCGCCAATGCATCAACAACTTCTTCGATGCTGCGCCCAACTCCCGCCAGCTCATTATCGAGCTCAACAGCCGGAAGCGGCTCGGTCGGATGAACCGTCTGATAGCCGGTAAAACTGTATCCTGGTTGATATTTAATTGGATCGGCCATGTCGCGCACTTTGTCGTGTTTAAATCATACATTAGATGATTATTTTGCACAGTGCAACAGACATACTTTACGGGCACCCCACCCATGAAGCCGTTTCATAAGAGTGCAATCCTGCAAAGATAGTTCGGACAAAGTGTCGGAATGTTTTCCAGGGTGAATTTTGGTTCTGGTGCCCGGCGCCGTCACCGAAGGTTGGCGCGGACCATAGCCGGGGGGTGGGTGCGGCTATCGCACCGTCCGCACCGACGATAGGCGGCTCCTGCGGCACCCTATTAATGAGTAGTTAATTTTAAAGCCTTGCAGCGTAACGTTTTTGGTTGTTTTGTGCGCTCCTGTTGTGCGCATTAGTCGAAAATACCCCCGGGGCTGTCGTCGATTCCCGGGTTAACCAGCCGCGCCGCATTGGCGCGCGACGCCTGTTCCCGCCTCAAATCGGCGAGCATTGCCTGTATTTCGTCGCTGGTTAGTTCATGCAAGTTTTTGTTCTCCGCGTCGTCGCTTAGATGTTTCGCATGATCAAGAACTATTTTTCCTATCATTGTTTTATCTCTGACAGGGGCTTTAGCGTCATTTAAAGTATTCTCAAAATGATCTAAAGCAAGAGGAACAAGAGTATTGCATAGTCTTGCCATCTGTACTTTGCGAATTTCTTGTAAAATAATAGGATTATTTAATTTATCGTATGAACTCTTCATTTGACGCTTGTACCCGGCCTTATCAGCCGCGTATTTACGATCATTTGTTGCGGCATACACCTCAACATATGTCAATTCTTGCGGCGTGAGATGACCATTTTTACGCGGCATTCCTGAAAACCCCATTAATTCCGTATCTTGCAAAATTGCAACGAACTTATAGCACGGATTGCAGCACCGCAATGTTTTTGTGTGTTGACATTGTATGTTTAAAATCATACTGTGTACACATCAAACATACAAAGCGCACACAAACACTACAGAGCGCTTACAACACAGGAGTTTCAGCGCAATCTATAAATGCAAAGCACGACCCTTATTAAATCCCTGAACCGCAACACAGGAACCCGAAATGAGCATTGAAACAACATTATGTTGGATATCCCGCGACAGACAGCGCCACAAACCAGGCGGAACATACCCCTCGATCAAAGTGGCGATGGAGGCGCAAGCGGCATTCCTCGCCACTTTGATCGACGAATGCCGCGGCGATCTTGAAAAAATCGCAGATATCGAAAACGGATCTTTCGAAATTTATGGCACGAAAATTCAACGGAGTGGCGACAATGACGCGTTATGAAACAACCCGCTACACCGTTTCGCAGGATCGCATAGGGCATTACGTCATAAGCGCCACCGATGGAACGGGCAGTGTTTACCTGCAAGGCGACGATGCGCGCATATTCCGGGATGAAGTTTCGGCAATCGAGGATGTTGCCGGATCAACCGGGAAACTGTTCAACCGCCTGTTGAACCAGATGTGCGACGAATATCCGCTCGAACTACAGTTTGCCGCATAGTGACGCTCTGGGTATGGCTCGCGCTGGTAGGGTTAATAGCGTTTATCGTTTCAATCCCTGCCCTATTCATCGGATGGCTAGCCGCAACAATTGTACGCCTGTTGTCCGACAATGACCCGCCTTAACTTTGGCCTCTGGTTATCGGACTTAGCGGACAAGTTTTCGGGCTCCATCCTCACATAAGGGAGAGCGTAGCGAGCGCGCGTTAGCGCTCTCCCTTTAGGGAGAGGTCAACTTTGCGATCATCGCGGCGATGCGCCAAATCCTTACAGCATAAGGACTTGGCGAAACTTTGCGATGCATCGCAAGTTTAAACCTGCGACGCAACAATATCAATGACTTAGCTAAAAACATGCGAAGATTTTCGCCACTTTGCGAAACTTTGCGATACTTCGCCAAGTCCTTACGCCGTAAGGGTTTCGCGAAAAACCGCAAAATCAGCGCCGAGCACACAGTCGGCACACGTACACGTTAGAGGCACACGCCATGAAACCTACAGATGATCCGCCGAACCCTTGGGATGATTTATCAACTATAGGTGACGGTCGCTATCACATCGCTTTGGAATGGTGCGGAAGGGCAACAAGGCAGTACGTCGCAAGGTTCTGTTCTGAATGGATTGGCTGCGCCGCGACTGAGAGCGGCGCGCGTGAACAAGCCGATTTACATTACCGCGCTATGATGATCCGCCTCTGCTTGAAACTATAAACCGAACAAGGCCACTGCGAAGATAACCCTTACAATTTAACGATTTTTGCAACCTGACCGCAACACAGGACGGCGAAGCTATGACTAGAACCGTATTCGATAACAGTATGTGCGCACACGTTTGGGCCCAGCAACAACAATACGAAGGTAGATCGCACAACGGAAATTTATGGTTCGAAGGTTACGTTATTTACTCCTACAGAACGCCCGTAGCTCGTATCATACCCGATGGCGAAAACCGCATCGTGCTGATAACCAGTAAGGCCTATTCCATAACCACTTCCGGGAAGCACATGCCCGCCATTCGAAGCGCCATCGGGGCGCGGGGGATGGCGGTTTTCAGCGTCCCTAGCCTTGGTATTCACGGCTGTCACGGCCGCTACGCCGGCGACAAGGATGGCGTGGTAGATCATGCTCAAAACATTGCTTATTTCGAGGCAGAATATACCGCAGAAGTCAGCCGCCTTACGCGCGCCAGATATTTTCACCGTGCAGACGCGTTAAAAGATATCTCCGAAGAAGCTAACCGCTATTGCCGTGCGTTCGGGCTTCTTCCGATCGAGTTTCCAATAGAAGATGATATGGCGAAAATAGAAGCCGTTCACGTCGCACGAAATACCCCGGAGGCGATAGCGAAACGGGAAGCTGCGCAGGAGCGTCGCAGGCTGCAAGAACTTCGCACAGAGGAAGAGAAACGGGAAGAGTGGCTTGCCGGAGGGCGTGCCCGCTGGAATAGCCAGAAAGCTTTCACAACAGTCTATTTGCGTGTGAAGGGCGATATGCTCGAAACATCGCTCGGCGCTTCCGTCCCTCTTACCCATGCAATCCGCGTTTTCAAGTTTGCGAAACTGTGTCGCAACGAAGGCCGGGCTTGGCACCGCAACGGGCATTCGATCCGCGTCGGCCATTTCACTATCAAGTGTATCCGACTTGACGGCTCATTCATTGCCGGTTGCCACACGATTGGATGGCCGGAAATTGAGCGTATCGCCCGCCAGGTCGGGGTTTTCGACGAAGTTGCATCCGATGATGCGCTTGGGTTGATAGCAGGAGATGACAATGACTGAAATTAACCGATCAACGTTATTCAATGCATACATGAACCAGCGGGTACGCGGGCTTAAGCCTGTCGCCGCGTTGAATAACGCGCGCAACGAAAATCCCGGTGTTCCGTACCGTAGCAAAAAGCCGGAACCCGCCGTTTATTGGCTAACGGACGATAGAGGGCGTCGTGACGGACGCGCCATTATTGGACGCCCTGAACGAGCCGGATTGCGCACTATCGGATATGTGGACGCAGATTTTCATAATGGCCGATGGGAAGCGGAAGCGGGCAAAAGCGGCTGGTACGCGGACATGTTCCATGATCGGCTTTATCAAGGCGTTATATTCTACCTGCCCGGGTGCAACGGCGCGACCCGTGTCGTGCCGGGGTATTATGACGGTGACGCCGGAACATATATCGTGCATTTTGCCGATATGTACACGGACGACGCGGAAAGCCGCCGTGCGAGCTGCGACGTCCTTCTGGGTGCCGCCAGTTGCGCTGACGACATAGCCAGAAACGCCGCGGAAGAGGCACAAGAATACGATAGGGCGTGGCAGGCAGGCGCTCAGTGGATGCAGCTTGCTGAAGAAACCGCCGAAACGTGGCAACGGGTTAAGGAGCTCCAGACCGAACGGCACGTGTTGCGCGCTCGCACAGAAGCCGGCTCATTCCCTTCCACTTGTGACGCGTTGCGCGACGCCGTGCGGTCTTTCCTGAACGTCATACGTTCCAACCGTGAAGGGCAAGCCCGGTTACGTAATGGTGAAGACCCGGACTTCTATTTCTACACCGGCAGTAGCACTTTGTGCCGCGCCTTCAATGACGGTGCATGCGAGACCGTTCTTTGACTCTATAGGCGGCATTACGGTGCCGCTCAATAGGTTCATAGAAAGGCTGGAATCATGAAAAGAATGACTTATTGGGAAGCGCGCTCGCTTTCTCGTGTGTTTGGCTTCAACCCGCTAGAAGACTTCCATGCCATGAGCACAGCCAGCAAAGAAGCCGTTTTGCGCGCCGCCGACGCTACGAAATATCGCGCTCCGAAGAATACCAACGGTTCGCGCGGTCGATATTTCGCCGCTTACATTCGCCGCATAATCGAGAGAGGGGATAATGAGCAAATTTGATCCTTTCGCGCCTGTCAATTGCCGATACGGCGCACCTATGGGTCGCGTCGGCAATATATCGCCACAGTGGGACGGTGAATCACCTTTGCTTGTCGCGTCCGGTTACGCTGCGGAACCTGGGTTGTGCGTATGCGGCGAATGCGACAGCGAGGAATGCATTTGCGACGACGGCGCATACGATAAGGGCGGCGCGTATTGGGGAACACCTGCAAACGTGCATTCGGTTTACACGGCAGACGGCGACTTTTGCACCTATGTGCGCGCCGATAGCGCGCAAGCGGC
>Ga0153941_1000128_pt1 | contig 36681 bp, 37 predicted proteins | sample TSNJ025MetaG_FD_104733 | JGI IMG/M metagenome (GOLD analysis project Ga0153941, IMG submission 104733) | Attine ant fungus gardens microbial communities from New Jersey, USA - TSNJ025 MetaG | ecosystem: Host-associated > Fungi > Mycelium > Unclassified | place: USA: New Jersey, Brendan T. Byrne...
CAGAGCTGTTGCAGCTGTGGGCATGAGCGCCCGTATAAAAGACAGCAGCACGTGCAGCACCGTATACACAGGCGACCCCTGAAATACTAATCGTAATACATCGGGGGATTTATAAGTTCTCTTAGAAAAAGTCATAATAATATATCCTCGCAGGCTATAAAAGCAACATTCAGTATCGTTCTCATTTTAGCATGGTGAGGGTGTTATTACAATACAAATGAAACTCCGGACTTATGCCCGAATATGACAGAAAGATGATGTGAATAGGTGATACTGTTCAGCGCAGCAGGAAAATGCTGACAGCGAATAAAGACTGCCCCATGAAATAACTGACTAGAGATAATGCGTCCAGCTTTTTCGTATATTTACCAAATTTTTTATATGCAAACATGAGATCAGACAATGTGAACAGAGCTGCACCTAAAAATAATGATGTTCCTCCTTCAGGAACAGAGAAGGGCATAGTTGCTGCAAGACTGAGCATTGCGGTTATAACAAGACTGTAAATGAATACGGGAATAAGGAATTTCCCCAGTGTTATCCGGCTCTTTCTGTAACAGATCAGAATTAATGTATATAGGATTATAAAAACCGGAACGCCCCATAGTATATTTGTGGAAATATGAAAAATAGCTGCAATATAACAGAAGTGCCCAATCCCAAAAAATACGATTCCGACGATTAATTTGATGGTAATCGCAACGTCCGCTATTAACCCCAGAGTAAGCCCCATGGCAATCAGAATGGCATAGGTACGGTATTGGGCCGGTACATCCGATAATCCGGTCAGACATGTTAAAAGTATAATTGCGGTACAAAATGCCTTGACTATAACTGCCAAAGGGTATCTGTCCTTGTGTTTGGTATTTATATACAGTGCAACTCCTGGTATAAGCAGTAAATACATTATGATTACATTCCACATAATCCACATAGAATCCCCCTTTATATATGCCATGTTTGTCAATCTTATGAAGAATGCTGGCAAATCAAAACTCCATTTATTTCAAATATGTCTTATTATATTATCTATCACAAATAATATCAAGCGGTAATGTTAGTTTGTTAAAGGACCGCAGGTCACCGGATAACTTGTTAGATTCCAGTATAGCCAGTGATTACTCTAAGCTGGGAACAATGTTTGCCTTGAAGAATAAGTCATCCAACTATGAAGTTTTACAAGAGATTGTGGAAGGAAAGGAACAGACAGCTTTCATAACGGCACAATATAGCCTGGAAAATAAATTTGACAAAGATGATTTTAAATCACTTCTTTTTTATATGGGATATCTGACCATTGATGGTTTTTATAGAGGAGAAGTAAAATTAAAGGTTCCCAATTATGTAGTGAAGGAACTCTATTTTAGCTATTTTGAAACATTGTTGAAGGAAGAGTATAAGTATGATCTGGATGTATCGAATATCCGTTCCGCCCTTGCATCTCTTGCTTATGACGGTGATATTACAGAGCTCATAACCTGCATAGAAAAAGTGCTGTGCGGCATGTCAAATCGTGACTCCATCAAACTGGACGAAAAATATATTAAAACCATTTGCTTTACGTTATGTATGCTTAGCAAATGCTATGTGGTGGAAAGTGAAAACGAAGTAAACAAAGGCTATTCTGATATCCAGCTTTTAAAACGGCCCGGAATTGATGTGGATTACTATACAATAATAGAGTTCAAATACTTATCTAAAGCAGATGGAACAGAAGAAAATATTACACGCAAAATGGCAGAAGCAAAAGGACAATTAGCAAGATATAACGATTCTCCTAAATTTATGGGAATGGATAATCTTAAAAAATGGGCAGTTGTCTTTGTAGGAGATGCATGTGTCAGGAATGAAGAGTTATAATTATTATCATATTTTTGATATGGGAATTGTCATGCTGACATGAAATATATTCTCATCATAATTAATCGTTATAAAACCATCATACTGTTGTATTGCACGCTTCATATTCTTTATCCCCATGCCATGCCCATTTGGATCAGTTTTAGTGGATTGAATACAACCATTTTTAATCAAAATAGAGTTTTCCCTGGTGTTTCTTATATCTATGCCAATTATGTTGTTTTTGCGTACTATTTTTAGATTAATTTCCTTATTCAGCTCAGTGGAGTGGATATCAGAACAAGCAGTCACCGCATTATCCAAAGGGTTCTCAAATATTGAATATATGTCTGGAAAAGCTATAAAGTTGAAATCTGCGTATTGTATATCAATATTAAATGCTATTTGGGCAGTCTTACACCGTAGAAATGTTTGGGAAAGGATAGATCTTAATGCTGGGGTTGATATAAACATAAAACGATAACTATCTTTTATACTATTGTGCATTTCATCAGTATATTTCTGCAGTTCATCACCAATATGATTTGCTGTTCCCGCTTCTTGTATTAATGATTTTAATCCATCCATTTGTTTGTTATAGTCGTGAGCAAATCCTTTCATGTCATTGATGAACTGGTCTTGCTGGTTAATTGCAATGCGGTTTAATTCCTCCAGACGGCTCAATCTATCTAATTCAGCTTGTAACTGGTAACGTTTTCTTAAGCTGTTATCACTGATAATGACAGCAAAATTCATTACTAAAATACCCATTAAAATTATTATACTTTGCCATGCACTTATAGCATTAACAGCATTTCCAGTGCTTCCAACATCAAGTATGTAGTAAATAATAAACATACTAACTAATGGAACAATTATAATTGCTATATTTTCTGTAATTGTAATTGCCTTATCGCTATTTTTTTTCTTCAGGATAATAAAATGCCGTATAAGCATAATAATTATGCAAAATATAAAAGTACCTATTAAGTTAAAACCAGCATTTCTTATTGTTTCGTTAGTTATAGCAGCAATGTCTCTTTTGTAAATTAATGAATACACAGAAATAGGAATAAATTCGCATACAACAATAATTAATACCTCCGCAATGGAGCAGAGTAAACGGCTGACAATGCTCCCCTTGAATAATATGAAATTAATGGTTAGTGCACATATAAATGCGGTTAAAGTATTTAGTTGCGGTATATGTAATTTGTTTATATAAAAAATAAAGGCAGCTAAAATAATCAGTAACATGTATTGCATAATTTTATATTTCTCCCATCTGCGGATAAAGAATTGCATTGAGAGCCAGAAAAACAGTAAAAAGTCGAGGATACACTTACCATAGGACATAAAAGTATTCACCATTTTATATCTCCTGAATTATATGATGTAATAACTTATATATTATTTTGAAAAGATTTAATAAAACTGTCTATATAGTGCTTTCCAAGCGGAACAACCATACCGTTTGTAAGTGTTATTTTATCACATCTTATTGTATCTATCATATCAAGGTTAACAATATAACTCTTTTGAACAAACGAGAATTTGTCCTGCGGTAAGCAAGCCATAAGTTCGCTAAGCGTTTGCCATGTGTATATTGTTTCATTATTATTACATATAATGTGTCTTTTACGCGCTTTTGAATATATGCATGTAATTTTATCAGTTCTGATTAGTTCTGAAAATGAATCACTTATAATCTTTATGTAAGATACGGAACGGTTTAATTTGCTAAGACATTCTTTAAGTAAAGTGTTGATTTGGTTTTGTGTAAAGGGTTTTAAGATAAAACGAAAGGGTTCTGCCCTATATCCATCAATGGACATAGATTCCAGAGATGTTATCAAGACAATGATGGATGTATTGCCTGATTTTCTAAGTTTTTCAGCAATGTCCACACCTATATTTTCATTCGTAAACCGAATATCCAAGAACAAAATATCATAATTACATGGTGAATCCATAAGTTTATGGGCATGGTCAGTTTCTATTGTATTAATATCTATATCATTGGCAAAAGAGTATGATAGTATATACTCCTTCAGTCTGTGCCGGATGGTATATTCATCATCACATATACATATGGTGTATTCTTTCATAAATACCTCTAATCATCTTGATGTATACTTAGTAACATTTTAGCGATCTCATATAAATGGTATTTCTCTTTTTCCCCCAGGGAATGATACACTATCTCAAACTCAAGTGTATCATTTTCAATTGTTATATCAAAAATTCCTAAAATATTATCTGTACTAAGATCCAGTGCAGAGGCAATTGATACAAGCGTATCAATTTGACAGGCACGTTTACCGTACTCAATATCTTTGATCGTTTGCAGACTTACATGTGAAAGCTCAGCAAGCTGTTCCATAGAAAACTCATTTTTTCTTCGCTCCGCTCTTATAGTGCGTGCAAGAAATTTTAATAATCGAGATCGATCTTCTTTTTTTGCCATCATAGGACCGTCCTTTATTCTGATGTTAAAATATAACAAATGTAATTTATAGTCTATGTTAACCAAGATTTGGATATTTTTAAAGAGTTTATTGAATTCATTATGGAGTGTATTATATACATCAGTAAAAAAAATATACTAAACCAATAGTATGGTATAGAATCAGGTCATTAATCAGGGAGAAGAAAGTTTGGCAAGGTTATAATGCTATATGACAGCGAGAGGTCCGGAAAACCAGAATTCTTTTATTTTCAGGCAAGGATAATGCGTTTTCAGACGAGCATACGGTTAGAAGCGTATCAAATCTGCTATGCTATACACACTTTAAATGAAAGGAGGCTTTTAAATGAAAAGAATGAAGAATTTATTAACCAAGGGTATTTTAACGATAGTAACTTCTGCTGCGTTTTTATTCCTTGTATCCAACATTCAGGTAACCTGCTGCGGTCCTGGGTATCAACCTACCCTTCCAACTGACGTAAATGAACTGAAAAGGAATCATAAACATGGAGCGAATAGTTGATCTTGCAATTGAATACGGAATAATTCCTAAAGAGCAAAAAGATCTATATATTGTGGCAGTTACATCACTCTTTTTTAGTATTGTCACCTGGGGGACGCTTATCGTCATTGGCAGTATATTTCGAGTGGTCTATCCCTGTATAATATTCTTGCTGTTTCATATTCCATTGAGAATATATGCAGGTGGATATCATCAGCCTACAAGGATTAGGTGCTATATACAATCGCTTTTTATTTTTATTTTGATGATGTTAGGATTTGCTTCACAAATTTCGCAGTGGATTTTCGATAATTGGATTATTGTAATTCCATTTTCGGTTGTCGTATTTTTGTTTGCTCCGGTAGCAGCCTTAAATAAACCACTTACATACAAGGAATATCAGCATCATAAAGCATTATCAAGAATTATTTTGGTTATTCAAATATGTGTCATTGTTTGTTTTAGATTTTTTGAGTTAAATGATTACCTATATTTTTCTGTTTTTTCAGTAATCATTGTTTCGCTTCAAGTGGTATTAGGTTTCGTAATAAAAGCGAAACAAAGAAAAAAGGATAATGATTATATAGTCGATTGAGTACTTATAAATACACTTTAAAGTACATAATCAAGTATATAGTAAATAAGTTCGGGAATCTGGGCGGGAGGAAATCCTATCCAGATTTCTGTAGTTTGATAAATCAGGATAATGGATTTTAATTGTCCAATAAGGAGGAAAAGAGAATGAGATACATAAAAAGGAGAAGCATAAACCGAATAATTGCATTCCTGCTTATAGCGCTAATGGTATTAGGAGATCAAAGCCTGCTCACTGTATTGGCAGCAGAAACCACTCCAAATGCCTATACTAATGGTGGTCAGGAAGAGCAAGAAAAAGGAACAGTAACAGAAAAAACACAGGTAAGTCCTGCAGGGGAAGAAATCATAGACGGTAATGCGGATTCTTCGGTGAAAAAAGAACAGTCCGTTTCCATGGGGGATGCTGACCTGGATGAGGAATTGCTTGAGGATGTATCCTCCGGCGATTTATTGCCATTACGGTATCCGGAGAACTTCTATGAAAAGCCGGAGATGGAGGACTACGGTCTCCTTGTGGCTTATGATGAGTATAGCCGTACCTATCATGTAGAAAACGATAATTATGTGACAGTCATCGGCAATGACGGAACTACCTACATAGATGAAGGCGGTGCGCTGCGAAAAGTGGACAATACTCTGGTGGAAACACAGGCACCAGCTGCTTCTGCATTCAGCCGTATCAGCGTGGGGAGTACCTATGTAAATAAAGCCAATGATTATACGGTGTCCTTGCCTACAAAGCTTGACATAATGACAGGGCAGGGAATCGAAATCAACAATGGCGAGTACTCCATGACATTATACCCGGCTGAAGGTGAATTTGAGAATGGCTTGGTAAAAGACAATGCTATTCGCTACAGCAACGTATTTAAAAACATAGATTATCAGTATACAATTCTTGGAAACAGTGTCAAGGAAGACATTATTTTACTGGAAAAGCCAGAAAAGGACAGTTTTACAAAAGTAAACGAGTTCACTTTTTATATAGATGCCAAGGGACTTATGCCAAAACTGGAAAATAACATCCTTACCTTGTCAGATGGAGAGGATGAGATTTTTGTACTGGAAGCACCGGAAATGGAGGATGCAGCAGGAGAAATCAGTTTTGGTGTTCGTCTGGATATGGAAGCAGCAGACGGTCTGTATCTTGTGACTGTAACTGCCGACAAGGAATGGCTTTCTGCACCGGAACGTGTTTATCCGGTACGCATAGACCCCAGTGCCATCCAGATACCTAAAAGTGCCATCCATATTGCCTGTGCGGAGGAAGGCAGTCCGAATTCTGTTATCGGCGACAATGGATATCCCTACGTGGGTTATGACGATGGTATTGTATCCGGCAACCTGGCTGGATACGGAAGCAGACATTTAAACAGCCGCTCCTATTTCGCTATAGATTATGACTTTGATTCTCTGGCGGCAGAAGCGGAGATAGTATCCGCAGCATTTCAGGTGACCCAGAAGACTCGTTGGAGTAAGGGGACCAGCGAGTTCGGTTTATATGAAGTGGAACAGCCCTGGGAGGTAGGCAGCCTTACCTGGAATAATCAGATTACCTATGACCATTACTTCGTGGATTCCCAGACAGCCTCCACCGTCAGGGGAGAAGCCCTTTCCTATGATGTGACGGAGGTAGTAAGTGCCTGGATTAATGGAGCAAGTGTTAATAACGGTCTGGTAATGAAAGCATTGGTGGAACCAGGTGGAGCGGCAGCAGTGGCAGCAGGGGCTTACATGCAGTGTGAGGTATTCTATAATAATGCTTCTGCTTCCTATGCCCCCAAGCTGGTTGTTTCCTGGACCGGAGAGCTTGTGGATTTAGAGAACATGAGCCTTGATGATACCACCATTGACATTTATCCCGTTGTAGCACGAAATGGTGATAAATCTACCAATACCTTGGGTGTAGTGGCACATGGTCTTGCCAAAGCAGGCAGTACTGTGACCTATTCCTTAGTAAACGGCAGCACCGGAACAACAGAAGCGGCGACTACATTGAAATATCCGGATTCTTCTGCTTATGCAGGAAGCTATCCCACAGCTCTGGAATACAACAGAAGACTGTCCAACTGGCAGAGTGAAGTATTCTCAGGTTTGACACCGGGACAGCTATACTATGTGACTGCTCAGGCTTCCTTTGAAGGAGAGACAGGAGCAGCTGTTACCAGTGATTCCTTCCTGATTTACAGAGAAGGAGCCTTTGACGTACTGCCAAGAATCGCCAACCATTATGGGGTGGATTTAAACACCATTATGGCTGACATGCGGATGCAGGATGCCCTGACCAAGGAGGGTAACCGGATATTTATCCGTAATCCCCAGAATACCTCCGCTTACGTGGCGGGGGCATTAAGCGATTACTATAAAGCAATGATAGATGGTCTTTTACTTGGACGCGCCGAGAACTGCGAGTTCGGCTTTGATCCTATTAACTTAAATACCGGAAACTATTACCTGGAATACAGCGATGTCTCTATTACTGATATCGGCGGGGACTTTGGTATAACCAGACAGTATAACGCCAAAGGTGCAGCTTATAACGGGAGCCTGGGGTACGGATGGAACTTTACCTATGATGAGCGTCTGGGAGAACTGGAAGACGGTTCCCTGATCTGGCTTATGAATACCGGAGGCATTATTACCTTTACCAAAGACGGAGAGGGATATCAGGCACCGGCAGGACAGAACTATGACCTGGCAGAAGAAGGGGACGGTTATGTGATTACCGAGCGGGGGACAGGGAAGAAGCACCTGTTTGATGCCTATGGTCTCTTAACAGGCCTTGAGGATATCTACGGAAACCGCACCATCCTTTCCTATGACATGAACTACCGGCTGTTCCAGATCACTTCTCCTTCCGGGAAGGTGTTTGGCATTACACTGGATGGTCAGGAACGTATTACTGCAGTAACTCTTCCTGACGGAAATACCATTACGTATACCTATGATGAAGCAGGAGATCTGGTTACCGTGACTGATCCGGCAGGGGATACTTTGCGCTATGTCTACGATAGTGGGCACAGGATGACCGCGTACTATGACCAGAACGGCAATCAGGTGATCTACAATACCTATGACAGTGAAGACAGGGTAACAGGACAGACGGATGCAGAGGGGAATACTATTTCCCTGGAATATCAAGACAACCAAACAACTGCAACGGATGCTAACGGCAACGTAACAGTCTACCATTACGACAACAGTTACCGTACCACAAAGATCGAATATCCAGACGGTACTGTGGAAAACAGAAGCTATGACGGAAATGGCTATCTTTCTTCCGTAACCGGTACAGATGGGAATACCACCGCTTATACCTATGATTCAAAAGGTAACCGGATAAAGGAAACAAGGGAAGACGGCGCTGTAAGAAGCTATACCTACAATGATGCAAACCAGCTGACCACCATTACTGATTTTGACGGCGGTGTAACAACTTATAGCTACAATGAAAAGGGACTGCCTGTCTCCATCACCGATGCGGAGGGCGGTGTAACCAGCTATGCTTATGATGAGTCAAACCGTCTGGTATCCATGACAGATCCGGAGGGTAATACCACCTCATATGCCTATGACGGAGCCTGTGTAGTATCCATGACAGATGCTTCTGGCAGCTTGTGGAGCTTTGCCTATGACGTTATGAACCGCCTTCTGACTACCCGGAATCCTTTAGGGCAGATCAGTAAGAATACCTACAATAAAAAGGGCTGGGTTATTGCAGAAACAGACGGAGCCGGCGGGGTTACCTCCTATACTTTTGATGCAGCTGGTGCAGTAACTGCCATTTCTGATAAGGAAGGACAGACCAGTACCTTTGTGTATGATAAAAAGAACCAGATGCTTTCCGGCACTGACCCCTTAGGAAACCAGCTGATTTATACTTATGATGCCAATGGCAATAAGCTGACAGAGACAGATGCGGTCGGAAATGTCATCACCTACACCTATGATGAAATGAACCGCCTGATAAAAGTACGTGATGCAGAAGGCGGCGTGATTTCTTATACCTACGACCAGGAAGGAAACCTCATAGAAGCAGCCGACAGGAGAGGATACACTTCCCGGATGGCATATGATACAGTAAAGGATGCCCTTCTGAAGGAAACAGACAAAGAAGGAAACATGATGCAGTATGAAACGGATGTTATGGGAAGAATCCGTTCTGTTGTTTATCCCGATAGCAGCACCATGTCCTATACCTGGGATAAGCTGTCCCGTATTGTGTCTGTTACGGACCAGCTTGGCACCACCACTTACTTAAGCTACGATAAGAATGGTAACATTACCTCCATTAAGGATGATGACAGCCGTACTTACAGGTATGAATACGATTCCTTAAACAGACTTACCAAAACAACGGATCCTCTTGGTAACACTGCAGTTTATGTCTATGATGGTGTCGGAAATGTAATCTCTTCCACGGACGAGAGAGGCAATACCACCACGTATGGCTATGATGCAGCCCAGCGTCTGACAGAGATCACAGATGCTCTGAGCGGAAAGACCAGCTATACCTACGACAAAGAGGGACGTCTTCTTTCAGCAGCAGCGCCTGCTGGAGACAGTACTGCCTATACTTACGATGCCATCGGCCAGCTCACAGCGGTAACCGATGCACTGGGAGAAGTAACTGCCTACGCATATGACGGCATCAGCCGTGTTACAGCTGTTACCAACGCTTTGGACGGAATAGTCAGTTATGCTTATGATAAAAACAGCACTCTTACCTCTGCTGCTGATGTGATGGGAAATACCCACACTTACCAGGCGGATAAAGAAGGAAACCTGCTGCAGGAAACCTATCCGAATAAGGAAACAGAAACCTATACCTATGACAGGAATGGGAATGTCCTGACCTATACGGACCGTTACGGAATAAAGACCACATTTACCTATGATACCATGGGAAGAATCATTCTGGCAGAGGATAATGCCGGGAACCGTATGGCATATGCTTATGACCAGGCTGGAAATCTGATAAGCCAGAAGGATATCCTTGACCGGGAGGCTTCCTACAGTTATGATGCCTATGGCCGGGTAGTGTCCATTACCGATGTGGACGGAGCCGTGACAGCTTATGCCTATGACGTACTGGACAGACTGGTAAAGGTGACACAGCCTGACGGCAGCATTACCACATATTCTTACGATGAAACCGGGAACCTGATTAACATGACAGAGCCAGGAGAGGCAGTCTATACCTATGCCTATGATGCCTTAAACCGCCTGACGAATAAAGTGGATCCACAGGGGGCGGCAACGGTCTTTGCTTATGATGCAAACAGCAATGTAAAAGGAATCACCGACGGAAATGGTGTTGTTACTTCTTATGATTACGACCCCTTAAACCGCCTGGTGACCTATACGGATGGCAACAGTGGACTTACAGCCTATACCTATGATCCGTTAAGCAGACTGACGGCTATCACCACACCGGAGGGCATAACAGAAGCCTATGGCTATGATGCTATCGGAAATATCCTGTCCGTAACAGACGGTATGGGAGAGAAGACCTCTTACAGCTACGATGATATGTACCGCCTGATAGAAAAGATCTCCCCCATGGGAGCAAAAGAATCTTATACTTATGACGCACATGATATAGTGACCAGTGTTACTGACGTTCTTGGGAATGTAACCAAATATGACGTAAATGAAAACGGCAAGGTAACCGCTATTACACAGGCAAATGACGGCATCTACTCCTATACCTATGATGAGGTGCACCGCTTGACCGGCATCACCACACCTTTAGGCTACCAGAGGGACTTTGCTTATAGTGTAGGGAATGATATCCTGACAGAGACGGACAACTTAGGCCGTGTAACAGGGTATGCTTACGATATCATGCACCGTTTAACTTCCGTAACCGATCCGGAGGGCGGCGTGACACAGTATTCCTATGATGTGAGGGGTAATCAGAACAGTGTTACCAATGCTCTGGGGTATACCTACGGCTACGCCTATGACAAGCTGGACCGTATGATAACCGTAACAGATCCGGAGGAGAAGGCAGCTTCTCTTGTCTATGACATGGTGGGCAACGTAACTGCCATAACCACTCCAGGAAGCCGCACCACCTCTTATGCTTATGATAATAATTACAACACAGTAGGCGTTACCGACCCTATGGATTACCTGTATGGCTACTCCTATGATCAGGATGACCGTCTGACCGGAACCATAGATCCTCTGGGGCAGACCACAAGTTATCTGTATGATAAGGCAAACCGAATAACAGCTTACACAGACAGAATGGGCCTGAAGGAATCCTATGCTTATGATGCCCATGGAAATGTCTTACGTGTTACGGCAACAGATGGTTTGGTAACCAATTACACCTATGACAAAAAGGACCGTCTGACTTCCGTTACCGATCCCATGGGAAGTGTGGCATACTATACTTACGATAAGATGGACAATCTGACAGGAGCAGTGAATTATGCAGGGCAGGGAACCACCTATACCTACGATATCGAAGGGAACCTAACCAGCATTACCGATATATCCGGGCGTACTGAAATCATGAATTATGACATAGCCGGAAGGATCACCTCCTATACCTCAAACGGCGGCAATACTATTACCTACGACTACGACAAGCTGAATGGTCTGGTGGAGAAATCCTACATGGATGCTGACGGTGAGGAAAGTGCGCAGCCGGTAGTGTATGCTTACAATGCTCTTGGAGAACGGGTGGCCATGAATGATTCCACAGGGGACACGGTGTATACCTATGATGGCCTGGGCCGGCTTACCTCCGTTACCACCTATCGGACCCAGAATGAAGATGGCAGCTTTAATACGGAAGAAGAGAGTGGCGATACCATTACCTACACCTACGATGAAGCAGACAACCTTTCTGCTATTACTTACCCTGACGGAACGAAGGTGGTGTATGAATATGACTTAAATGACAACCTGATAAAAGTAACCGACAGAGAGGGCTTAGAGACCACTTATGTTTACGATGCCATAAACCGTATCATGGAGATCCATCGTCCAAACGGTATCAGCACCTATAACACCTACAACGCAAGGAATCAGATCGTTGAGCTTAAAAACACATGTGATGACTGTGAGTGGGTGGTCAGCTCTTACAGCTATACCTATGATGACAGAGGATTCATTGCAGCGGAAACCGCTATCGAATCTCTGGCAGGTTATGCCTATGATGATAAGCATAACGGAAAGCATGAAGACGGCAGACACGACGATCTGTATCCTCATGGAACCAGACACAACGGAAAGCATGACAAGGATGCAGATTTCGCATACCAGATCGTGCAGACAGACCGTACCTTTACCTATGATGATGCCGGGAAGCTGTTCAGTATGACAGAGGATGAGGAAAACTACGGATTATATACCACCACTTATGAGTATGACCTGATTGGAAACCGTACAGCCATCATAAAGACAAACAATGGAACCGGTAAGGTTGCAGAATACAAGAAATATGTATATAATGAAAGCAGCCAGGTAGTAAAAGCCGAGATCTATGACGGCAAGAAAACAAACAGCATGGTATATACCTATGACGCAGATGGAAATATGATATCCGAAATCGGCAAAATAGGAACGGATAAGGTAGAGACCTACTATGACTATGGAGTGGAGAACCGTCTGGCGGCAGTATATGAAGCAGATGAGCTGTTAGTTGCTATGGCTTATGACGGTGATGGAAACCGTGTATTCCAGCTAAACTACAACCTGCATACGGATGAGGACTGGAAAGCTAACAATGGGAACGGAAACGGCAGTAATAAGGATAACAGTGGTTCCAGTAACAGTAGTTCTAACGGAAGCGGCAATACTACCAATGCAGAGGAAAACACCAGCCAGAACCAGAGTGGTATACTATTTCCCATAGACGGCGAGGTCAGCGATACGGAGAAAGGGTTAATCGACTTAATCAAGACCACCGGCAAGCAGAAGAACTATGAGCTGATTGAGTATATCAATGATGTGAACCGTGAGTATGCGGAAGTATTAGTAGAACAGAACATCAACGGCAAGACGGATACCTCTTACGTATATGGTGTGGACCGTTTAAGCCTTGACCGCTTTGACGGAAGTACCGGCTACTACCTGTATGATCCGAGGGGAAGCGTAACAGGAATCACTAATGAGGAAGGCCAGTTATACCAGTCTTACCGTTATGGAGCTTACGGAGAGATAACCTTTGGTACGCCTCAGTATGAGAACGAGTATACCTACAATGGGGAGAGCTATAATCCAAATATCGAGAGCCAGTATCTGAGGGCGAGGTATTATTATGTGGTTACTGCAACCTTCCTGACGGAAGACAGTTACTTAGGAAACATCACAGAACCACTTACCTTGAACCGGTATATTTATTGTGTGGCAAGTCCACTGAATTACATTGATCCCAGTGGGCATAATAGCTTAAAAGATGTATTGTCTTCAGCGGGGATTGGGGAATGGTTTGATAATATAGACAAAGCTATTGAGATGGAACAAGCAAGACAGAATCAACTTGCTGCTGCCAAGGCACGACAATTAGAGAACAGAATAATTAATATAGCAGAAGATATATTATCAGTTATGACCGAATATGATACAAGTTTTTCATGGAATATGCGACAGATACTTGCCAATGAGCCCTGGACTATTCAATGGGCGGTAAGTGATGCATATAAGAAATTACAAATAGTTATCTGTAACAATGATAATGTCAGCTTAAGCAGCACCATAATTGATTTCATTTTAGCAGAGGAGGGAACGAAGAATACCAGGATGGTTAATGGTGTGTTACGGCATTTTCAATATGATACAGGCGCAAAATCAGAACCTGACTGGACAATCGGTTATGGAACAAAAATAAACTATAATAAATATCCAGATGGAATCACAGATGACGAAGCAAAAGAGAAATTTGCAAAAGAATTAGCGGAATGCATTGCTAATTTAAAGTTATTAATGGAAGATAAAAATATAACTCTAAATCAGAACCAGGTGGATGCATTAATATCGCTGGCATATAATGCAGGATCGAATATATTTACAGATTCAGATAAATATACTATTACTATTGATATTATTAATGACATAGGAACAGGTAAAACAACAGGCGGTGAGTTGTATAGCAATACATTGTGGGAAGGGCAAAAAGCTGAAGACACGGGTCTAATTCCCCGAAGAGAAAGGGAACGTATAATCATGTACTATGGACTGTATATTAATAAGGATGCTGAAACGGTTGATGAATTGTTTATACAATAAATGAGCAATTATATTCAAATACAAGGGGTAATGTCATAAGAATGAAAAAGATAAAAATAATTATTATAATGGCTCTGTTAATATGTAGTACTGGTTGTAAAACTGCCTCCTCTTTAAAAGAGGAGGCAGTTCCCAAAATAAGCAATGAAACTGTTAAAGAAGAATCACAGGGTACAAATGAACCGGAAGAACAATCAGAAGACCAATCGGATGAAGCAATTGATGAAAAAGCGTATATGACTGAAGTTGAGTCAGTCAGACCAGAAGGTAATCAAATAAACGAAGAGCAAGCGATATCAGTGATACGTAATTATATTGAGGATGATATAAGAAAGCAGGAAGAACTATTATATAATGCAATGGGAGTATGGATTTTGAGTGATTTTCATTTACCCAGAGGGGGACCACCTTCAAAAGATATGGCGGAAGATTATTTGAACAAAGAAATTACATTGTCACTGTCTGATGATGAAATAAGCTTATATTTTAATGAAAAAGAATATAAAATGAAGTATATGAAACCAGTGTCAAGTAGATATCTAAATGACATTTATCAACAGACTTCGGGTGCAAGGGAAAAGATATGTAATAATAATGCATACGAAATAGGATTAACTGGTGAAGAAGGAACTGTTAAAGTTTTTTTGAATGATACAGGAGGAGCTTTTCTTCATATTATAGGAGAAGTAGCAGATCACGCTTTCTTTAAATTATGTAACAAAAGTATTAATGATGAAGCAGGAGAATCATCATTCTTTGAAGAAAAGCTGGAATATATAGTTAATAATTGCCTGGTACATTATAGCTATGAAAATATAGTATTATTAGAAGAAGGAAGCTTTATTATTAATGAAATCGAATATGATATGCAAATGTTATCATTTACAGAAGAGTGTACGATTAATATTAATGGTGATATTATTGAATTATGCGTTGGCAGTGTTGATTTACAGTTAGTAAAAATTGAAGAAGTAAATAGTATTATATATCAAGACAGATGTTGGTGGAAAAGTGATGAAGGAGAATATACTTTAGTGTATACATTCAAAGGAGAAAATAGTGTTATACAGATAGTAGAGACATCAGAAAATGAGTTTTTTATCATATCATTGGCGAACGAAACAGAAGAAGGAAATATATATGGGCATACGAAATAGGTGTATTTGAAGCATAACCAGAGCAACTTTATTATGTGGTAATGCAGTAATTATATTAGACTTACAATAGCAAGAATTAAATGTATGGCATATATCTATAACGAGGAGGAACCTGATTACCGTAACCTCTGCAATAGATGAATATGGTTATCTTTCTTCAGTAACTGTACGGATGAGAATACCATTGCCTATAGCTATGACTACATCAGCCGTGTTGTAGCAGTTATCAATGTCTTAGATGGTACAGCAAGCTATGCTTTCGATAGGAACAGCAACCTTATTTCTGCTATCGATGTTAGAAAGCAGAAAGTGATACCATAATAGGTGAAGAACCGAAAGGATACTCCGATAGCGGTTCTTTAAAATTACCAGTATTGACATCATTGGCAGGCGATTTTGATGTTGTCATTGTGGGTGGAATAACAGAAAGGGGCTGGACAGTATTTGAACCAATGAGTAATGGTAGAAGAAGATGAATGATTAGTCTAATCCCTCAGCTATGGTGGGGAGTATAAAGTGAGCAGTAGCATTCCGGATAGTATAAAAAAGCCTCCTGTGGCAAGATGAGAATAATTTCGCAAACCAAACTCAAAGACAGGAGGCTGTTCAAATGGACAACAGAAGTTTATAAAATATGAGATGGAAATGTAGTATCATATCGTATTCAAACCAAAATAAAAGAAGAAACAATTGTATGGGCATTTAAGAAGGGATGTCAAGAAAGTTATAATTACATTAAGTAAGTACAAGGTTGTGGAATGGTAGTGATTAATTTATTGCGACAGCCCCATAAAGATAGAGTGTGTAGCAATAATAAATGGAGAAGCGAAAGGATATTTCGATATAAGGTATCAGAAAGGGATGGGTATTATTTGAATCAGGGATTAAGCAGGAAAAAAATCGTGCTGCGTATAATAATTGTTTTTATTATATGCTTGTTAATTGGATTAGTCTGTCTGTCATGGTATATGCATCGGAAATACAGTGTTAAGGATGCAGTCTTTTCATGGAAGGCATATATAATGCAGGATAACATTGATTACTTTATTATTAGAGCATATCGTGACTATGGCAATGGTGGTTACTATTATTTAAACGGAATGGATAAAAATCCAGTAGAACTAACTGGTGCCAGCCCATATTTTGAGCTGTCAGGGTGTATCATAACTGAAGATTCTAGAAATAAGTTCCTAGTAAAGGGCCATATAGATATAGAATTAAGCGAACTTGCAGGAAGCGAAGTTTTAGTCGTAGAATCGTGGGATATTATTGCCCCAATCCATCGTGCTTATGCGTTTGAGGATCCTATGATAAGGTTGTTTTCTCCAAAGCTGTATCTTGATTTATATGATATTGATAGTGGAGCTTACTTTGACGTAGATAGGAGCTGTAGGGCAATTACGCTTTTTGAAAAGGAATGGATTAAGCAGAATAGTGAATCATCTTGTTATACAGTTACTTCTGACTATGTAGAGGATGAGTTACAGTGGTATATTATAGATGATGAGTTCTATATACCAATTAGTGTTGAGGGAAATTGTCCGGAACCACATTTTAATAAAGTCATTTTGGCTAATAAGTATAATAAATTTCTTATATGTGGTGATTATGACCCTAAAAGCAATGTTCTTTATGCAAACGAATGGTATATTTTAGCCAAAATTGTAAGAAGTGGTTCAGATGGAAAACGACCTTCGGACTTTTATAAGTCGCGATATTATTTTGATAAATTTGACATTCAATATGGTGTCTATATTCCCTAAATGATTTGTACTTGATACTTAAAATGATCGAAAGAAGGTGTACTAAAATGTTATATATATACCAGAAAACAAGAAGACTACAAGAAAGGTATACACTTATGATGCAGGCATGCAGCATATGGTTTGTGTAAGAATTATAAAAGCACTAAAGTTGACTCTAGCAAAGTGAGAAGCGAAACAAAAAATAACTATACAGATGAGAATATCACCGCCTATAGCTATGACAACATTAGCCATGTTACAGCAGTAAGAAATGTCTTAGATAGTACGGCAAGCTATGCTTTCGATAGGAACAGCAACCTTATTTCTGATACCGATGCGATGAGAAATACCCTGACCTACCTGACAGATAAGGTAACCTGCTTCAGTAGACCTGTCCCAATCAGGGGACAGACAGCATAAAGACTTATGCTTGACCGCTTTGACGGAAGTACCGGATACTACCTGTATGACCCAAGGGGAAGTGTCACCGGCATTACCAATGAAGAGGGGTAGATTTATCAGTCTTAACGCTATGGTGCTTACGGAGAGATAACCTTTGGTGCTCCCCAGTATGAGAATGAGTATACCTACAATGGGGAAAGCTATAATCCGAATATCGAGAGTCAGTATCTAAGAGCAAGATACTACTATGTAGTGACAGCAACCTTCCTGACAGAAGACAGCTACTTGGGAAATATCGTAGATCCGCTTACACTTAATCGATATTTATATTGCATCTTACAATTTATAATAGTATTGATACTGAACAAGTGGATAAATTTGGATTTTTAAAATGGAAGGATTATCTTGAAAAAATTAAAGAATTATATTCTCAATATTATAGATGCTAAAATAAAAATATTAATAATTGCTACTTCTGTTGTATTATTTTATTTATTGGCATCGACTATCTTTAGTGTCTATATTACGGACAAAACAAACACAGGATTTTCTTATTTAGAGAAAGGTGGTGAAGTGGTTAATTACTATTGTAGCAGAAGCGTTATTAATATATCAATATTTCCAAAAGAAGTGACAGTTACTGCATTTTCGTATCGGGATGCAGATTCTATGCTAATTGCTCATCCAGATTTAACTATTATTTCATTAGAAGTATTTAATAGCTTGGAGGATTGGAAAGAAGAGATAGGAATATTATGTGAAGAAAGTAGCTTTACAGTTCCACCATTATCCAAAGTGATAATATGTATTAGATGTGAAGGAGAATATGGAGGTGTTGGCAATGGAGATAGGCATGGACCTGAATTAAAAATTGTAAATGAAAGAATTTCCATATTTAATAGAGGAAAAGATTGATCTAAAAGGAAAACTCTTTTTTGGAAAGAATTATGAGACAGAAGAAAGTTGTGAAGCGAGGATAGAGCTCCGAGACACTTAAAGATCCAACGTTCAAGTTAATAGAACGTAGAATCTGAAGTTGTTTGAGGGTAGAATGACCAGTGGACGAGTAAAAAGACATCAAGGTCAGAATAGTCATAGTACTTAATAGATAACATAGCCAATGCATCTTCCTAAGAAGAATAACTCTAAAACAGAATCAGGTGGATGCTTTAATATCGTTGGCATATAATGCAGGATCGAATATATTTACAGATTCAGATATATATAGTATTACTATTGGTATTATTAATGACATAGGAACAGGAAAAACAAAAGGCGATGAGTTGTATAGCAATACACTGTGGGAAGGGCAAAAAGCTGAAGACACTGATTTAATTCCCCGAAGAGAAAGGGAACGCATAATCATGAACTATGGACTGTATATTAATAAGAATGCCGAAACGGTTGACGAATTGTTTATTCAATAAATGAGCAATTATATTCAAATACAAGAGGTAATGTCATAGGAATGAAAAAGATAAAAATTATTATTATAATGGCTCTGTTAATATGCAGTACTGGTTGTAAAACTACCTCCTCTTTAAAAGAGGAGGTAGTTCCCAAAATAAGCAATGAAACTGTTAAAGAAGAATCACAGGGTACAAATGAACCGGAAGACCAATCAGAAGACCAATCGGATGAAGCAATTGATGAAAAAACGTATATGGCTGACACTTATGCAAATGACTCAGAAGTTGAGTCAGTCAGATCAGATGGTAATCAAATAAACGAAGAACATGCAATATCAGTGATACGAAATTATATCGCGGACGAGATGAGAAAGCAGGAAGAACTGGTATATAATGCAATGGGGGTATGGACTTTGAGTGATTTTTATTTACCCAGTGGAGGACCACCTTCAAAAGATATGGCGGAAGATTATTTGAACAAAGAAATTACATTGTCACTGTCTGGTGATGAAATAAGCTTATTTTTTAATGAAAAAGAATATAAAATGAAATATATGAAACCAGTGTCAAGGAGATATATATTAGACATTTATCGGATTTCGGGTGTAGTGGATTCAATATGTAATAATAATGCATACGAAATAGGATTTACTAGTGAAGAGGAAACAGTTAAATTGTTTTTGAATGATACAGGAGGCGCCTTTTTTCATATAGAAGGACCAGTAGCAGATCTTTCTATTTTTGAATTAAGTAACAAATGTATGACTGATATGGTAGAAGAAGCAGCAGCATACTTTGAAGAAAAGCAGGAATATTTAACAAATAATTGCCGTATACATTATAGCTACGAAAATATAGTATTATTAAAAGAAGGTAGATTTATTCTTAATGAAATAGAATATGATATGCAAATGCTATCATTCACAGAAGAGTGTACGATTAATATTAATGGTGATATTATTGAATTATGCGTTGGCAGTTTTGATTTACAGTTAGTAAAAATTGAAGAAGTAAATAGTATTATATATCAACATAGCTGTTGGTGGAAAAGTGATGAAGGAGAATATACTTTAGTGTATACATTCAAAGGAGAAAATAGTGTTATACAGATAGTAGAGACATCAGAAAATAAGTTTTTTATCATATCATGGGCAAACGAAGCAGAAGAAGGAAATATATATGGGCATACGGAATAGGTGTATTTGAAGCATAAACAGAGCATCTTTATTATGTGGCAATGCAGTAATTATATTTGACTTACAATAGCAAGAATTAAATGTATGGCATTTATCTATAACGAGGAGAAATCTGATTACCGTAACCTCTGCAATAGATGAATATGGTTATCTTTCTACAGTAACTGTACGGATGAGAATACCATTGCCTAAAGCTATGACTACATCAGCTGTGTTGTAGCAGTTATCAATGTCTTAGATGGTAAGGTAAGCTATGCTTTTGATAGGAACAGCAACCTTATTTCTGCTACCAATGTGATGAAAAATACCCAGACTTACCTGACAGACAAGGTAATCTGCTTCAGGAGACCTATCCCAATCAGAGGACAGACGGCGCAAAGAGTTATGCCTACAATGAAAAAGGACTTAAACAAAGTATCTATACATTATTTCCAAAGTCAATCGGGAAAAGTATTTGATGTTAAAGTAAAACCAGGATGGAGTAACTAGGAGGTTATATGTTATCGCAATTAGATGAAAAGAAAATACTTATAACTTTAGTGGGTATTTTGACGGCTCTAAGTGAGAATTGTTTATTAATCGATGAAGCAGAGAAGTTTTATTTTTCTCCTAATATGTATAAGAGGTTGAAAAAGCAAGATTGCAATGAGCAAATTCTTGATATTATTGCAAGAGGATGTGAGTTGGAAGATATTGAATCATTACTTCCTGATAATTTACAAAATGACATTAATAAATTATTACATGAATCACTAGATTTACTAAAAGGTTATCAAAAATTTGTTAAGGAAAATTGGATTGAAACTACGGTTGTGTGATGGGCACTGATGTTTTGCAAAGTGCAGAGCTTTTGAGTCCTAATATGCCTGAGCTGATAGGTGTAAAGGAAGTGGATTTATTGAAAAAAATAGTAGTTTTATTTTTCGCTTTAATTGTTAGTGCGGCTATCTGTTTTGCTTATAGTGTAAGATTTGATGATAAGCAATACTTATTGACGATTATGTTATTGCGGTTCGTGATCATAGCTTTTACAAATTAGAAAAAGACACTCGTAAATAGCTTGATTGTATCAACTGACATAGACCTAAAACTTCTTTTGCATAACCTCAATAGCTATTTCATTCCGAGACAGAAACCGTCAACAAAACCATCGGCAATGGAGATTGCGCTCAAATCGCATTGTGCCTTAGAGAAAGTGTCGAACAGTTCTTTCTCTGTGCCAGTTAGTAACTTTAATAGCTTTTTTTCGCTGTCAGACAAGCTTTTGATGACTCTGCTGTATTCCGAGTCACGTTTGAACGGTCTTTCGTTTGGGTTGATATTACCATAATAAAATTCGTGCAGTATGATTTTCATTTTCTCACCTTCTTTCAGTAAGCAACAATACTTGAAAAGTGAGAAGAAATCTATTCAGCAAATGTATTATATGTTTTTGAAATGGGGTAAATGTTATTTTATAAAGTTATTGTGAGGTTACTATAATGAAAAGGAAAAAAATATGTGTAATACTAATTTTGATGATTTGCATTATTATTGTATGCAGGCTTTTATTAAATGATATAAAGTATATTAAATATGATAAAACCCAAAACTATATTGAAAATGAAGCTGGTAGTCAAATTTATATAAAAGATTATTTTCGGATAGACGGATTACCAGAATATATTGGTATTGTATATTTTGATGGTAGTATTGGATATATAAGAAATCAGAATCTGATGGATGTTGAAATGCAGGATTTATCAGTTCCAATAATAGATGATATAGATTTAAAATACTACTCATCACAAGAGGGAGGATGGTTTTATAACGATGAAAAGAGCCTTTATTTTTATGATGTGGAGGAAGAAAAAGAATATGTGATATATAGGTCAGAAACAGAAGAAAGAGAAAGAAATGGGAACCATAATTGGGAGTATACAATTAAATATTTTAAATTATGTGGGAACTATATATATATATTTGAAGAACTTAATGCAATGTTAAATGATGGAAGGTTGGTAATATACAATGTAGAAAAAAATGAATTTGAAATATTTGATAAAAGCTTGACAGCCTTTGATATTTCCGATGATGGTAAAAGATTAGTTTATTCCAGCATTTTATATACTGGGATTGCATACCAATGGGATATAAGTGAATATAATTTGGAAACTAATAAAGTTATAAGTAATTATAAAAGCACAAGTATTAATAGATATATATTTTATAAAACAAACAGCTATGAAATATATACATTAACAGATGATAAAACAGAACCCTTTAATATGAGAAGAGTTATAAAGGATACATTTCTTGCATTTAAAGTGGGAGAATTGCATCGGAATGAGGAATTATTATTGATTCAATAGAAAATCTGTTGGTGGAGAACCGGGAGTATACGGAAGTGCTGGTAGAGCAGAATACCAAAACGACGACAATACTATAATCTATGAAGTAACCAGATCGTGGAACTTCAAAACACATGTGATGACTGTGAGTGGGTGGTCAGCTCTTACAGCTATACCTATGATGACAGAGGCTTCATAGCAGCAGAAACCGCTATCGAATCCCTGGCAGGTTATGCCTATGATGACAAGCAACCGTCTGGCGGCAGTGTATGAAGCAGATGAACTATTAGTGGCTATGGCTTATGATAGCGATGGAAACCGTGTGTTCCAGCTAAACTACAACCTGCATACAGATGAGGACTGGAAAGCTAACAGTGTGAACGGAAACAGCAGCGATACGGAGCAGGGAGTAGTCATGAATGAGTATGTAAAAGAGCATGGAGAAAGTGAACAAATATTTTTAATTACCCAGTAAATATGGTACAATAAAGCCGGTAAGATTTTTGTGGGAACATTAACTGTAAATGGCAGAACATATCGCCTTTCAAAAAACTATGCGGATAGAATTAAAAAACAATTTGGTGAAGGAGATTTTTCTGTAAGGGAGGTTAAGTTGTGCGTAGGAATAGAGTGATTACCACTCTGTGTGTTGTAGCAGTATGCATGTTAGTGTATGCTGCTACAAAAAGAGAGTATAAAAAAGAAGAGATTGCTAGTGATACCCAATATGCAATTGAAGAGTCAAATGTTTTAGTTTCTGATTATGAAGAAGATATCTTTGAGGAATATAATTCTTCAGGAGAGGTTTTTGAAGAACGCAGTTTTGTTGAATCAGATAAAACGTTAGAACCGGAAGAATGTGGCTACTGGATTATAGAGATGCCGTACTACCTGCCGGAGGATGATTACAGCTTTAATTGTGTTCAGGTTGATGGAATGGAGGATGATGAGCTACAGGATAAGGTAAATGATAGCCTTAAGAAGTATCTCTATTTATTGGACAGTAATATTGCTGTTCAGGAATCAACACAGTGCGAGATTTATGTTTATCTACAATCTGCAAAATATTTAAGTATTAGGTACTTTTTTGACTATGCGCCTGATGGGAAAAGTGCTACGCAAACCAACCTATGCATAACAGTAGATATGCATAACGGTGCAGTAGTATTCTTAGATGATTTAATTGATATTAATGAAAATTTTGCATTGCTGATCAAAACTGGTGGTATTTTAAAAAGAGAAGCAATACCAAACTTCATAACGGCAAAGGAAAATACAAGGATTGTCAACGCGAACTATAATCGTACCAGTATGGATGCTATATTAAGAATATTTAATGAATTTACAAAAGAAAAGTATTACGAATTTATTGACCTTGAGGATATGTATTATAACCTTAGGAAATTTTTTTATTTGGAAGAAGGAGCTATTTGTTTTACTTACCATGAAGGTGAGATTAATAAGATTTTACTAGATGATATAGAAGAATTTTTAAAAGTTCCTAAGTGGTAAGTGGGGTGACTATGGCATCGGTTTTGGAGTCGCTTTTGAAATGCCTGTAAGCTTTATTTTTACGGATTTCGTGACACTGTATTTTCAACTACAGCACCCAATACAGCACCGTTTTTGAAAGGTCTAAAAAGCCACGAACTACGGGGCTTATGAGGATGGGTGGCGCGTTTTTAGCACCGCCTTTTAACCTGCATTGTTTTCTTACCAGTTTAAAAGCATAGAGCTATTGCCTCAACGATACCATTCGCCCTATTTAAACGTCAAACAAGGACTTTATATGGATCAAATGAAGATGCAATAAAGAATACAAAAGATTACTTAGAAAGATTAAAAAAGTGGAAGGAGGATAATCACATTACTTTAAATAATAAATTGCGTATAAAAAAAATTGCAATTGTAGTAATTACTGTAGTATTTGTTTTATTTATAATTATGACATTAATTATGACATTTATGGATATAGAACAGGTTGAGATAAAGTTTTCATATGATTATCAATATCTTGCGGTTTCATATCCTTCTAATTGGTTTGATCTTGGAAAAAATGTAACAGTTGTAACTGGCATAGTTGATTTAAAAATTGGAGAGTACACTCAAATCTCATTGGATAGAAGGTGGGAATTTAGTGGATTCGAGTGGGGGAATAACTCATTAAGACTATGGATGGTGGGGGATACGGGGTATTACATGTATGAATTGAATGAAGAGTCCATGGAATGGATGACTTATTCTTATGTTTATTCAAAAGATGCAAAACCAGGGAATGATTTGTCTTTGAAGAGTAAGGACATTATAATAACGGTTAGTGAAAAGGAGGTACCACCAAGGTTTCTGAGAAGAGTTTACAGAATTAACCATTGGGATGATTAATTGTATGTTCAAATGAGCAATTGTGTACTCTATAACATCGATTCAGTTAAAATGCAGTTTTGGATGTAAAGAAGCTGACGGGAAATACACAATTTTGATCCTATAATAACAAAATAGAGGCAATCACAGATATAATCAAGCTTTTAAGCGTTAGAGAGTTTATCGGTGGTTGCATTTTCTATATATTCCAGCATTGAAACATTAGTATTTCAAGTGCTCTATACCTATGACTATGATAAGAATGACCTGGTGGAGAAATCTTACATGGGTGCTGACGGTGAAGAGAGCGCACAACCGGTAGTGTATGCTTACAATACCCTGGGTGAGAGGGTAACTATGAATGATTCCACAAGTAATACGGCGTATGCCTATGAATATGACCTAATCGGAAACCGGACGACCATCGTAAAGCAGATGAAAACGGAGTAGTTGCAGAATACAGAAATCATGTATATAATAAGAACAGCCAGGTAGTAAGTGCCGAGAATTATGAAGTCAAGAAGACAACCAGCATGGTATATACCTACGATGCAGATGGAAATATGATATCCGAAATCGGTAAAATCGGTACGGACAAGGTAGAGACCTACTATGACTATGCAGTGGAGAACCGTCTGGCGGCAGTATATGAGGCAGATGAGCTGTTAGTGGCTATGGCTTATGACAGCGATGGAAACCGTGTGTTCCAGCTAAACTACAACCTGCATACGGATGAGGACTGGAAATCAAACAGTGGGAACGGAAACGGCAGTAATAAGGATGTACTTGTTGCAAATAATGCGAGCAATGGGAATGATGTTTATTCTTCGCCAGCCCCTAGTGCAAAAGAGAATTATGCCGATAATTATGACGGTGAAAAGATTGAAGTGGGTTATGATTTAGAGACGGTTGATGATGCCTTATATCACGTTACAAAGTATGGAAATCGGACAGATATCTCGATTGATGGTGAATTTAATGTATACTATTTTTTTCCATTCAAGCTGAGCCAATGAATAAAAACTTCTTAGGATATAAGTCAGAATTCATAACTAAAGAAACCTTTGTCGAGGATACTAACGAGTATATGAAGCAATATAGCGGAATTGATGTTACAGACATATGGTACGAGGGTGAGAGGATTTGTATTAATCTTGATTATAGCGAAGGTTACGAATTTGACAAAGGTTCTTATGCAGGCGCAATGAGAACGAATGTAGTAATCAGGACACTTTCTAGTTATCCTAATGTAAAAGAAATTCAAATACTACTTGATTACCAAAAAGGTGCAATGGCTGATCATTTTAATTTTGATCGGATTTTTAAAGCAATAGAATTGGATTGATGTAAACAAAATGGGACGGTTCTTGCGTATTAAATCATATAACACAGTACAACCGCAGAAGAAATATACGCAATACTAATGGCAAAATAGGTAAGTGAAGTGAGGGAATTTTCATGAAAAATAATTTTTATATATTACTAATAATTTTTGTGCTGTCCGGTATTGTTGCTTGCTCTGATGAAGGGATTCTTTCACAACAAAGTGAAAATCTCTCTGTGGAACCAGAAGCACAAATTCAACAAGCGAGTAATGAACCTGTGAACAGTGAGAATATGGGGCAAGAAACGCATCCACCTGTAAGTCAGAGCGCAAACGCTCAGCCCCAAGTCTTTGATCTTCCAGAAGATTCAAAAAGCGCAGAATATACTATCCGCCATGACAAGGACGAAACAACTTATACGGCCACTCTTATAAAAGACTCTAAATACAACTATACGTTACAACTTTTTGACTCAGAATTGAATCAATTGCAGAGTTTAGATCTGGGTACAATTTTTAGAGTTATAGAATTTACGGATGTAAATCTTGATGGATACACAGACATTGTAACCAATACCGGTGGCACCATAAATGAGACACACGATCTATATATTTGGGATTCTTTATCAAGCAGCTTTACTAAAGTTATTTATGAGGGTTCTTATATGCTTGCTTGGTTTACTGTTCATGAAGGCTATATTGAAAATTTTATAAGAGGGGGTAGTCCTGAAGAAAGCATCAAGGAAAAACTGATATGGAAGGGAAATACCTTGATTAAAGAATCGGAAGATGGGTATGAATTAGAGGATTAAAAAACTAACTCGGGTTGACAAATTTCGTTCAAATCGGGGGATTATAAATAACCTTCTTCAAAGATAAAAAGAGTTTTATGTGAGGTGTTATATGCAGGTATCCAAATTTAAAATATTTATTTTCCTACTTGTATCACTAATCGGATTATCAAGTTGCAATAATTCAGATAAGCCAGAAAATGGTGATAAAAGCTCAGTCAATGAATTGGAAACAGTGAGTGTGGAGTTTTATTATTTTGAAACGTCCTTTTGGGAGGTAGAAGACATATCTTGTAAAACAGAAGATATTTCTACAGCAAATTTATCTGATGATACTATTCAATTCATGAAATTGTATAATGGTATACAAATCGATAGAGTTTGGTATGAAGATGATAGAATTTGTGTTGATTTAAATGAAAGTGAGCTTTCAAAATTGAATGCTGGATCTACAGCAGGCACTATGAGCACAGCTATATTATTAAAAACATTTGCCAGTTATCCAAATGTAAAAGAGATTGAAGTATTAATCGGAGGCGAAAAAGGATGCATAGGTGATCATTTTATGTTTGACAAGATTTTTGATGCAGTTGAGCTGGATTGATTACAGGATAGTTGACAGAAAGTCTGGCAAACCAGACTTTCTGTCTATAGTGGTTAAAACTGCTTTTGCATAACATTGAGGGCAATCTTCATGCCTAAATAAAAAAAACAGAGGGCTGATGGCAAATTGTACCACTTGCCTAATTGATACTGCCAGCATAAAGCAAGAAAGGTATGATAATGCTAACCGTTAGTATGATTATTTTACCAAAGGCATAGTTTCCAATGATCTTTTCAAATAATATATTGATCCATCATATTCATGAAACTTGTCAATGTGGAAAGGAGGTTGCTTAATGGCATCAAAACGTATACATGTGTTAGGGATATTTTTGATTATGTTGAGTTTTGTACTGACTGCATGTGTGATCGATTTCAAAAAACAGTTTTTTGAAACTAAAGAGGCGACTGGGATAACATCCCAGCCATCTCTGGAATCGACACATAACCTTAAAGATATGGATGGTTTCAAAAAGAATGATGAGTTTTCATTTCCAGTCGATTTAAATTCATGGGGAAAAGTTAATTTTACATCAGGATAATTTATAGGAGAGCAAGGCGGTAGTACAATAGAGTATCCATAAGCTTTTTTAACGGATGACATAGATAACATTTTTTATGAATTTGAAAATCTAAGCACAACTGGTACCAGAATTATCAATGTTTCGATAAAAGAAAAGCTGCTAGAAAAGTTATTGAAAGAAGATCCCTTTATGAATAAGCAAAAAACGGAAAGGAGTACCGTATGAATTATATAAAGGGCGCAAAGTTTTTTTCTGTGTTAATATTACTTATAATGGTTTGTGCGATGCCAGATAGTTGTATAAGTCGAGCAAATAGTTCATCTTCACGAGGTAATGAGGACTTAAGTACGTGGGTCGGAGAATATACGTTTGGAGAGGATTATTTTGAGCCAGATTCAGCTCCTTTGATTATGGATTATAAAGTAACTATCTATAGTCAAAAAGATGATTATTTTGCAAATATAGAAATTATGGGACAGACGACTGCGGTAAGTGTAAAAGCTAAATTATATGGCGATGAAGAATGGATAAGCCTAATTTTTCTAGAGTATTTACCTAACCATGTAATTGGTTTAAGCAGTAAAGATAATAGTGTATTATTGAGTTTCAGAAAGGAAGAGTCAGATATTTACACTTATTGGGGTGAAATAGAACCTATGTTATATGAAAACCAAGATTCAGGAAAGATTTATTTTGCAATGGAAAAAGAAGAGAATTAAAGGACAAGACGGTAGTTCCCTTGGTAATAAAATTCTTGCATTATGCTTTTCATGTTGTATCTTAAAAAATGTTTTAGAAAAGAGGTATGGTATTGTATGAAAAAATTCATGTTTATTTTTTCTGGTATTCCCATTATACTGATTTTTGCAATTATTATAGGATTAATAATCACAAAAAGTTCAACCTATGATGAAATGATATATACAACAAAAACATATACCATTCAAAATGAACTTACTAAAACAGATATTACAATTGAGTACCCCTTTTTTACTGATGCAAAAGGAACTTCTATAACTCAATTAAATGAATCTGTTTATGAAAAATCTGTAACAACGAAAATGGAAGAATATTACAACAATACAGGGCTTTATTATAAGGGAAACTATAGTATAAAATTATTGGAGGAGAAGTATATAAGTATATTGTTTGAAAGCGAAAGCTACTTAAATGGAGCTGCATACCCTGTAGACGATGCATTCGGCATCACATATAATGTTCAAAAAAATGAAATTGTCGACTTATCCGAAATTGCCGAAAAGTCAAGCCTAGACAAAATTATTGAGAAAAAGAATTTTAAAGTCATTAAGGCGGTAAATGATTTTTTAACTGATCCAGTATTTGAAAGCTACATGAATGCAGAAAGTACAGAAGGATATTATATAACTAAAGATTCTATTGGGTTAATATTTAGGCTTCCTCATGTGGCAGGAGATTATGCTATCGTAGAAATACTAATGGAACAAGAACCCGAATATACTTTTCGTTAGATGGTCTAAAACTCCTTGCTGAAATGGAAGTTAATTCGAATTCTATACTTGGAATGATTTTGGTGACGGTTGGGCAAATCAATTAAGAAATATTATAAATCTTTACCGGTATGGAGATTATACAAAATTGTATTAAGAATGGGAAGGGATTTTATGAAAACAATAAAGTATTTATTGATTATTACTTTGCCATTAATTTTCTTATTATCATGCAATCAAGAATCAATTTCAACTAATCAAGATAATAGAATTGAAGCCGCTACAAACTCTTTGGATGTCAAATATAATTACACAATTAAAGGAAACACATCCGACGAGTTTTCATTTTTAATTGAAGGAAACCCCATTGATTTGAAATATGCAGAGCTCTGCGAGACCTATGATGGCAGTAGCCGGATGATTTCAGAAATGGCGTTAAAATATAAAAATTGGTGGTATACTGAAATGGAAGTAGCGTATAACCAATTATTGAAATTGTTAGACGAGGAAGATAGTCAAAACTTGATTAAATCGCAGACTTCTTGGGAAAGTTACATAGAAAATAAAAAATATATTGAAGAGAGTTTTTTTTATCAACATAAGTATGATACAGTTGGTGAATTAAGAAAAGCACTCTCCGTTTCCGAAGAAGCAGAAGAAACGAAAGCACGTGCATACTCATTACTTGAATATCTATATATTATCAACGGAGAAATAAATATGGTTTTTTCTGAACAATGATTTTTCGTTTGGACCGACATTGCCGTAGTAAAATTCGCCTACCATCACATATTGTTTTTATTGTAGGCTCTGTGATAGTAGCATAATTATAAAGGAGTAAATTACAATGTGCAAAAAATTCATTAGTATTATTGCATTGATCGTACTTGCTACAGGTTGCTCAAATAATAATCAGTCAACGGATAATGTTTCAAAGACACAAACTGTCAACGTGGGTGTTGATAACTACGTAGACCTATATATGCCTGTTGTCAATGCGTATATTGCGCTTGAACAGAGCGGCTATACTTCATACGATGAAAGTATCCTAGGAAGAGTATTTCTATAAGATTGATAAAGACGAGACATTAATAACGCTTGATAAACTTTACACATATGGTAAAATTGATGACAACAATAAGCCTGATGACATTACATATAGCCACACAAAGGATGTCAATGGTGAGGAAGTGAGCATTACCGAACAAGAATATCTCGCATTGATGCAAAAATATGGTTCTGTGGGATATCTTGATACTACTGGGGATTTAAAGGCTGACGAAATTGTTATAATTTCATGGAAATCATTGACGGAATATAGATGATAAAGAGAGAAACGCCTGTTAGTACGACACATTAAGGGCTCTCTTAAAATAACTGCCGAACCGCACAACGTCGGTTTTGCCGTCAAGATAAATGACACAAGAGGACGGTTTTTGAACGTAAAAACATTTCTTCATTAGGAGTTGAAACAATGAGATCTTTACATAAGTATAAATTCATTCTTTTTGAGAGCATCATGGTACTAATACTTCTAACTGGATGCTCAAACGAGTCACCGGTAAGCACGAAAGTCACCGAACTAACTCAAAACATACAGAATACGGAAATGAATCTCATACAAATCGAAGCCGGAGATTATTCAAGTTTGCTCGGAACTTGGACAGAAATAGCTTATGCGGAAAATTTGTTTGATGGAACTGGGACACAATGGCATGTGGGTGCACGAGGTACTGTTCCTTCTACCCTTTCCGTATCATCTGACAAAATTGTTTTAAATGACTCAGCAATGATTGTTCAGGGAAATACGTTAGAAGATGATGCGGGTTCCTATTTGCTTTCATTTACAAACAACGGTAGTTGGCTTAGTGCTGATCTTGCTGATGCATCTACTACTATCAACTGGTCAATTACATTTTATCCAAAGGGGGTAGCAAATGATCTTGAGCCTAATAATGACATACAAATTGACAATTCTAAAGATCTCATTGTTATTTGGTATAGTGGAATGCAAGTCGAGACAGTCTTTGAGCAAGAATAACAAACGAATCTTGTACCAATGGAGTTAATCTTTGCGGAGCAAAACCTGGGATGAGTTTTCAAGTAATTAAGGATAAAGCAGGCTATAGCCAAGTTTTGAAGACATGGTTTTCTTCAGAAGATAATATTATATATGTTTTAAAATACTATGTAGATGGACTTGAATATAGCTTTGTCTCTTTTGATGAACAAGGTATAGGAACAGAACTATTTATTGCTTTATGGCAAAAACAATAAAGAATTAATAGCTGTTTCAAAATATCGCTCATTTTTTCGCCCCTCTTTCGAGAAACAACGATACCCGAAAGAAGAGTGGTAAGATGAGAATGGTTTCTAACGACCTTCGGACTTTTATAAGTCGCGATATTATTTTGATAAATTTGACATTCAATATGGTGTCTATATTCCCTAAATGAAATGTTAATGTATACCAGAAAATAAGAAGACTACAAGAAAGGTATACACTTATGATACAGGCATGCAGCATATGGTTTGTGTAAGAATTATAAAAGCACTAAAGTAGATTCATGAGGATAGAAGTTTCAACAGAGAGAATGGGGATACAGAGTCAAGGAAGCTACTCAGCATGACGGAGGATGAAAACTATAAATTAAATACCATTACCTATGAATATGACCTGATCGGAAACCGGACGACCATCGTAAAGCAGATGAAAACGGAGTAGTTGCAGAATACAGAAATTATATATATAATAAGAACAGCCAGGTAGTAAGTACCGAGAACTATGAAGGTATTCCCCATAGATGGCGAGGTCAGTGATATGGAGCAAGAGTTAATCGACCTAGTCAAGACCACTGGCAAGCAGAAGAACTATGAGATGATTGAGTACATCAATGACGTGAATTGAGAGTATGCGGAAGTACTGGTAGAATAGAACATCAATGGAAAAATGGATACCTCTTACGTGTATGGTGTGGACTGTTTAAGCCTTGACAGTTTTAACAACAATATTAGGTGACTTAGATATATATTTGAAAAGTAAAAGTGCAGAAAGAGGGTGGACTCTATTTGAACCATAAAAGAGGAAAGATGAAAGTATTATATATAATTCTGCTATGCATATTAATGTGCAGTGGAATATTATTTTATTACAAACATTTGAAATATGGAATTAAAGATGCAATCTCTATAGTAAAAGCATATTTAATGAAAGACAATGTGGAATACTTTATTGTAGGCGTATATAAGAACTATGGCAATGGTGGGTACTATTATATTGATGGAAAAGAAAAGATTCCCATTGATTTGACAGGAAGTAATCCTGAATGTGAATTGTCATGGTATATATCAGGAGGTGATGCTGGAAATCTGTTTCTGATTAAGGGAAACAGGAATGAGGATATGAGTGATTTTATAGGAAAGGAAACCATATTTGTAGAATCTTGGGATATTATTGCTCCAATTAAGCGTGCATATGAAATTGAAGATCCAAACAAGAGGATATTTGCACCCAGACAATACTTGGATCAGTACGATGTTGATTCTGGTGGTTACTATGAAGTATATAAGGGTATCAGGGCACTTAGCTATAATGAAAGAATCTATATTGAATCAAGAAGCGAACATCCCTGTTATATTGTAACTTCCGAGTATATAGAAGAAAATCTACAGTGGTATATTCTTAAAGATGAAATGCTGTTACCGGTTATGCTGGATGGAGTTAATCCTGAAATTAATTTCAATGAAGTGATTTTATCTCGTAAAAATAATAGATTTCTTGTTTCTGGATTTCTTGATGAAATAAGTATGGAGTTATATATAGAAGAATGGTCTATTTTATATCCAATAACCAGAACAGGAAGAAAGTCACATGTTTTTTATGAATCAAGGTATTATTTTGAGCAATATGATATTGAAGTTGGAACATTTATTCCTTAAAGTTGAAGTATGTTTGTTCGTAAGGTAATTCTATTAGAGAGGTGGCAGTACCAAATCTTTGTTGAGCGGACTCTTTTGAGAAATACGCCACAATTAAATAAAATGAACAGTAGGTGATTATTATGAAATCAATTCGGACATTTTTGTCAGTGCTAATATTAATGATTGCAATCTTGTTTATGCATAGTGCTTGTAAAAAAGAGGCAAATGCCGATAATATAACAATTAATTATGAGCGCGTAGAAGAAACTGTAAAAGATAAACAGGGCAATATAATTGCAGAAATGTATTTTAACAAACCTGTTTTTGGAGGTTCGTCTCCATTGATTAAAAAGCTAAATAGTTATTTTGAAAATGAGGTTCAAGGATTTTTTAACGGTTATGAAAAATCCTTACATTTTAAAAAAAGTCAACGAGATCATTTTTTTGAATCAGTAACAGAAATGAGAACTTTGTATGAAGATGATATATTAGCCAAATCTCCGCTTTATTATAAGGTGGAAATAGAATTACAATGTGATAATAATATTTTAAGTTTTAAGGAAACTGAAGATTGGATGGCTGGAGGAATACGCAACACTTATTATTATGGCATAACAGTGAATAAAGAAACAGGAGATATATTATCACTTGAGAATATTGATGACGAAGATATTAAAAATTTTAATGATAAAGTTATATTAGCATTAAATAATGAACTAAATGAGAATTCAAGAGAGTATGATTTAGAACCACTCTTTAGCGAAATTGAAAATTATAATTTTAGTGATTATGAGTTTTACTGTGACGAAAACAATATCTACATAATTTTTAATTATGAAATATTTAGCACAGGTGGATTTATTTTGAAATTATCAAAAGATTAATTAAACGTATATTTTTCCAGCACCGCTTTACCAGCATTACCACACCTTTAGAGACTTTGCTTAGGGTATAGGGAATGATATCCTGACAGACAATTCTTCATATACATTTTCTTCTTTACTGAAAAAGGAACTGTCTTTCCCCTCTGCCTCCAGCTCACCAGAATCTCCAAAAGGCAGTTTAACAACAATCTGGCTATTATCCTGATTCTTCACAATCACATATAAAATACCATAAGAACAAGGTGCATTTATGTCATTCTCAAGTTCAATCAGCATATAATTAATCAGTGCAGCGGCGTCCTTCGCAAGTATACTCATATTCTCCAAATCTGTAACCAGACAAGAATGATAGAAGGAATTTTCAAATGATCTGTATCCCCGTTCACTATCAATAGCAAGCTCGTTATACAGCTGCGCAAAAATATGATTTAAATATTGCTCGGAAAAATTGTCTATCAGTCCATCTTTATCATATGCACTTATTAATAAATCAGGATATATATCTGGTACATATCTAACCCAACCTAAATCAAATGCAGAAGTATCAATTTTAAATTTACAATCGTATTTTTGCTCAAGCAGTTTTATTATATTTGATCCATGAGTCAGCTTTCTTCCCCAAAAGGACACCTTATCATATGAATACCAGTGGCTTTCTGATAAAAATGATCCATATGCTACTTCCAATGTTCCATCTTTAGCTGTTCTTTCTTCATGCATAACAATAAAGCCATGTAGTGCAAATAACAGGAGAATTCCACAAGAAATCACGCTGTATACACTTATTATAACGATAGGATGTATACGGGAATTTTTGATTGCATTAAGCTTAATTAACCAGCCGAGTAATATAAATGGTGTGATTGCACTAACTACGTATCCCAATATGGATAGCCAAAAACGATACTCTATGAAAAAAAATGATAATAACTGCCTGACTCCAAAGAAAATAATAAGCCAGATAAAATATATTAGAATTATTTTCCTTATTTTTTTATATGTATATTCATCATCCATTTTACACTTCTCCATTTACATAAACTTGATATATTGTTATATTATACTACATTTAAATAGAAAAAAATATGGTAAGTTAGTAAAAAAGCGTCTCCCTGGTTTCAAGGGGACACCCTTTTGGTAAACAGAAATCTGTAGATTTTCCTGTAAGGTAATATTATAAGAGAGTTTACTAATATAATCAAGAAAAAAGCAGGAAGAAGATACCATACTTCGTTGGAGTATCTTTGATAACCCTCCAAATAGTGAATATCATTCCAGCCTATCGTAACATACATAATTTGCATTTTGTATGAAGAATCTGTAAGATTAGTCAAGCTTTCTTCTATCACATAAAAGTGAGGATGCAAAACTTCAATTGGCTGCTCCTGTCCTTCTTCTATATACTTTATAAAGCTTGTATAATCGTCATATGAAATAGTAATGTCGAAGTAAATATATCTTTCTGTATCATAATAAAACCTTAATTTATATTTAAATCTCTCTATCGTGATACTGGTAAATTTTGATAAACCTATCAAATCTTTTATTTCCTGACTTTGCGTTTTTTTAATATTTGATGACATGTAATAGGTATTGTCATCAAGAACTGAAATCATATAAAAATAAAAAACAAAAAGAGAAAGTGAAAGGGAAAAAAAGAATAGTATATATCTTATAGGTTTTAACAGCTTCTTCATCCTCAATGCTCCCTTCTAAAATATATTTCGGATATAAATGAATTAATTATAAGATTATTTTATCAATGTCTGGGGGCTGCCTTCTTGCGTATGGATGCAACTATATGACTATATGACCGAGAACACAACTATTAAGAATAGTTTACCATAGTTGCGAATTATGGCACTAAGAGGATGGCAGATTAATCTCACTGGAGCTTCTATACCAGTGTATACA
>Ga0153941_1000129_pt1 | contig 36271 bp, 31 predicted proteins | sample TSNJ025MetaG_FD_104733 | JGI IMG/M metagenome (GOLD analysis project Ga0153941, IMG submission 104733) | Attine ant fungus gardens microbial communities from New Jersey, USA - TSNJ025 MetaG | ecosystem: Host-associated > Fungi > Mycelium > Unclassified | place: USA: New Jersey, Brendan T. Byrne...
ATCTGTTCGTGAGCTGCCGCTGTTGCCTGGTGATGGATGCTGCTGATTTAACAGCGTTGGTACAGCGATTGCGGCAGCAATTATCAAACACGCTGCCACGGGAGCAAAACCCTTAAACCTCAGCACGAATTTTATGAGAACCGACTTGTCTTTTTGGCAGACACAATCTGTGGGTGCGGCACGATCTATTAAATCTTCATCAATATTACCGATTGCCCGTAAAATTTTATCATTTTTCATAATAACTCCCATCTGTGCGCCTAAGCTCAATTTATTGGGCATGCGCAATTTATTGGGCCTGCACAATTTAATGGGCATGCGCACATACAAATCAGGATGTTGAAAAGATATCTTTATCGTCTTTTCAACCTAACTCCCAAATGTGCGCCTCGCGCACATAGAAATCAGGATGTTGAAAAGACATCTTCATCGTCTTTTCAACCTATCCCCTCACTTTCAAGTTTTGATTTAAGCCGTCCCCGCATACGAAACAGAAGTGACGTAACTTTACTTTCGCTCCATCCATATTCGGCAGCGATGGCTTTAATACTTTGGAGATACCAATAACGCTTGATGAAAATGTCGGCATTGTGTTCCCGTTCGGCGCGAAGAAAGGCGTTAATGACACGGGTAATCTCACCATCGTCAGTTTTTGGGGCAGGTATCTCTCCAAGCTCTTCAAGAGCAACCTCAATCATACCGCCGCGTTTTTGGGTGTGGGCTGCATTGTAGCGATTAATGGCGATATTACGCGTAATCTTGCCTAAAAAAGCACGCAGGAATATAGGTTTTGCGGGCGGGATTGCATTCCACGCTTTCAGCCATGTTTCGTTCACACACTCATCTGCGTCCTCACTGCTTTTCAACACATTTATGGCGATTTTACGGCAGTACGCACCGAAACGGTCAGCACACACAGTCAAAGCATCCTCTGACCGCTGCCAAAACAAATCTACAATCATGTTATCATCCATCGGGCTCCTCCTAAATGCTAAAATTCCCACCTACACTTATATAGACAGGAAATGCAATGCAATATTGCGAGGGTTGTAAAATATTTTTTATTTTTAACAAAACTTGATCTTATATAGTATAGCACAAACACTTTAGAATTTGCCGAATAATTAGTTGTGCTTTTGTTTCCCTCTTGCGCAAATATTGAATTGTGTCCCTTGAAATGAAAAATGTCCCTGTTCAAATCCGGAAATATGTGACTTAAATTTAAAAGTGTCTCTTTTTATATATTTAATTTTGACTATCATGGTGAATATACAAGAAAGGAGCACATGAATCATGAATAATACCACTGCGTTGTCAAATCATATGCCAAAAGCAGCTCTTCCTGAAAAGGGGAAAAATAAACGTGAGCGGAAATTTACCAGGAAGTCCATTGCAAGCGATTTTAAGAGACACAAGTTCATTTACCTTATGGCGTTACCGGGGATTCTCTTCTTTATATTATTTAGCTACCTGCCTATGGGAGGGCTGCTCATGTCCTTTCAGGAGTACAAGCCTAAATTAGGTATCCTGGGAAGTCCATTTATAGGGCTTACTAACTTTAAAGATTTTTTTTCCTCAATCTTTTTTGCGAGGACTGTAGGGAATACACTGGCAATCAGTTTACTTGAGCTGGCCATTACGTTTCCGGTAACAATTATTTTTGCACTTTTATTAAATGAAATCAAGAATATCAAGTTTAAGAGAACAGTCCAGACGATCAGTTATATGCCTTATTTTATCTCAATGGTGGTTATTGCAGGAATTATTATAGATTTTTGCTCTTCAAGAGGAGCAATTACCCAGATTGTTTCCTTTTTTACAGGGAGTACGCAGAATCTGCTGAGTGTACCCGAATATTGGCGCCCTATTTATATTATTTCAGGATTGTGGCAGGGGCTGGGATTCGGTAGTATTATTTATATTGCGGCGTTGGCGAGTGTGGATCAGGAGCTGTATGAGGCTGCCCAGATTGATGGTGCAAATCGATGGAAACAAACATTACATATTACGTTACCGGGAATTTCAGCAACAGTTATTATTATGCTGATTTTAAAAGTAGGTACCATGTTGAGTGTGGGATACGAAAAAACGATTCTGCTATATAATTCACAGATATATGAAACAGCAGATATTATTTCAAGTTATGTATATCGAAAAGGATTGCTGGAGTTTAATTATGGTTATTCAACGGCTGTCAGTTTATTTAATTCGGTCATTAACTTTATTTTATTAGTAGTTACGAATTATCTGAGTAATAAATACAGCGAAACAAGTCTGTTTTAAGAGGAGGTACAGGAATGCTGAAAAAGAAAACGAAACCAAGGATTGTATTTGAATCATTTAATTATGCATTTTTTATCTTAATGATAGGTGCATGCATACTGCCAATCTGGCATGTGGTATGTGCTTCCTTCAGTGATGCTGCATGGGTTATGGGACAGGCTGGTATTATTTACTATATTAAGGGTTTTAATGTAGAAGGATATAAGCTGGTGTTTGAAAATGCAAAGATTTGGTCAGGTTATTTAAATACTATAGTTTATGTGATTGCAACCACTTCCATCGGAATGCTTATCACCCTGATGATGGCTTATATGGTATCACGTAAGAATTTGTTATGGGCAAATACGATTATGCTTTTAGTGTCTTTTACGATGTTGTTTAATGGCGGTTTGATTTCTTCCTATATTATTAATACCAAAGTATTGAACTTATATGACAGCCGCTGGGCAATTATTTTACCGGGATGTATCAATGCATTTTACTTGATTCTAATCAGGACAGCAATGACCTCTATTCCCAGGGAACTGGAAGAATCAGCGAAGCTTGATGGTGCAGGACACATGACAGTTTTGTTCCGGATTATTCTTCCTTTGATTAAAGCGACGTTGGCTACTGTAATTTTATATTATGTGATCATGCAGTGGAATTCATGGTTCCCTGCTTCTATTTATATCCGATCTATAAATAAATTCCCGCTGCAGTTGGTTCTGAAGGAAATACTAATCACAGGTGACACATCAACAAGTGTCAACAGCCTCTCAGCGACCACCGGAGATGCGGCGATGTACAAGCAGTTGATTAAATATTGTACGATTGTCGTATCGACAGTGCCGATCTTTATTTTTTATCCATTTATCCAGAAATATTTTGAATCTGGAGTAATGATTGGAGCTGTAAAGGGGTGATGTGGAAATTCATTTACATAATCATACTAAGAAACTCCATTAAATAGAGTTTCTTTGATGATAGATGATAAAAAAAAATAATGAAAGGGTAAGGAATGAGAAATTTATGAAAAGGAAAAAGATTGTGGCTTTATTATTAAGTATTACTATGATTGCGGCAGTGACTGCAGGTTGCGGCGGACAGGATAATGCTGCGGCGGATACAGCAGAAAGTGCCACGGGAAGTAAATCTGAAGAAAATGAGATATCAGAGGATGCCGATACGCCTGACGATACCGGCACAGCAAGTGATATTTCATTGCCGCTTACAGAAGATGCGGTTACATTAACCATATTCATGCCTACTGACAGCAATTTTACTTCTGGTGATTGGAATAACAGTGGATTTTTTCAAGAAATGGAAAGAAGAACGGGAGTACATTTGGAATTTCAGACTCCGGCAACCGGGGAGGAAAGAACAGCCTTTAACTTAATGATTGCCTCTGGTGAACTTCCGGATATTATTTGCTATTCCTATTTGTATCCGGAAGGCATTGATGCCGCTATTGATGATGGTTATTATCTGGATCTGACACCATATCTTGACACTTATTTGGCTAATTATAATGCTGCAAGGAACACGAGTGAAAGTATTCTTCGTGATACAATGACTGACTCCAGCCGGATCGGGCAAATGTATATGGTTTTGACCGAAGAGCAGGGCCCCTGGGCTGGTCTGCAGATCAGACAAGACTGGCTGGATGAGTTAGAACTGGATGTGCCGGTAACGTATGATGATTGGGAAAAAGTTCTGACAGCATTTAAAGAAGAAAAAGGAGCTTATGCACCAATGGCTTTGAGTTCATATGGGTACTTTATTGTTGGAAATGAACTTAGTGCCGGTTTTAATGCTTCAGCTGGTTTTATGAATCAGAATGGTACCGTTGTTTATAGTCCGATTACAGATGAATGGAGACAATACTTACAGACAATGCATGATTGGTATCAGAAAGGATTGATTAATCCGGATTTTATGACAGCAAGTCCTTACTTTGTTGACATGGAACTGGTGACGTCAGGAACCAGCGGTGCGTGGTTTTCCATGTATACCATGCCATCGCTCTATGAACAGAGTGTAGAGGGAATGAATATCGCTCCTGTAGCGGTTCCGGTGCAAAATGAAGGGGATGATGCACATCTCCGTGTTGTGAACCAGACTGTAAAGGCTTGTATTGCAATTGCTGCAGACTGTGAGTATCCGGAAATCGCAATGCAGTATTTGGATTATCTGTTTACAGAAGAAGGTTCATTACTTGCTAATTATGGAACGGAGAATGAGAGCTTTGTCTATGATGAAGAAGGTAATCCTGTATTCACAGACAAGATTCTAAATAATCCGGAGGGTTTAGGTTATATGCAGGCACTGGTCAACGATGCTTTACCGCCCGAAAAGTTACCCAATCTCTATGATTGGACCAGAGAGTTAGCAACCATTCCGGCCAAGGATCAGCTTTCATATGATGTATGGTCAAGTACAGGAGAAGATTGGGTAATGCCCGCCAGCCTGGCTTTGACTGCGGAGGAATCCAGAGAGTCCGCCAAGATTTATGCGGATATAGAGACTTACTTTAATGAATGTACTGCAAAATTTATTATTGGAACATTGGATGTGAATGGTGATGATTGGGATACTTATGTAAAAAATATTCAGGGAATGAATATTGAGCGTTGTGTGGAAATAAGACAAGGTGCATTAAATCGTTATCTTGCAAGGTAAAATGTCTTGTAATCAGAATCCATAACATATATAGTATAATTAGATGAAATATACAGGGAATCATATTTAAAAACAAATGACGTTATGGGTTGGAGGGGATTAAATGAGAGATCAGGGGGGGAGTAAGAAATTTTTTTCCAATAACAATAGGAAGAAAATAACCAGGTATGAACAAATGTTTCTCATGTCCTATGTGGTGATGATGCTCATACCCCTGATCGGTTCTATTGTCGGCGTTTACTATGCCACCAGTACAATAAAGCAGGATGCAAGTCTCTACCAGGATGCCATATTGAATCAAAGTAAGTCGGTAAATGATAGTATTTTTAAGCAGATGCGCAATAGTATTAATGTTGTGGCAGCAAATACCCGGGCTCAGTCTCTGGCTAATAAGAATGATTGGCAGGCAGAAGAAATGTTTGAAATTCTGGAATTACGGAATGAGCTGTCCGACTTACAACTGGAAAGTGATTATTTAGAGAGTGTGGGCATCTACTTTTATGATAAAGGAGATTTGATTACCAATAAGACAAGATATGTTAAACATTTAGCAATTGACTATTATTGGCGGCAGTATGGAACAGATCTGAATACTCTTGTTTCTGCCATGGAAAATTTGGAAGGATACATTTTGTTGACAGGTAATACCGATAATTATCTGGTTTTTTATCGGAATATCTACAGTATTCATCAGAAAAAGGAAGTGGCAGTTGTCTATGGCATTATATCATGGAGCACAATTGCGTCTGCCAATGTTGATTTTACAATGATAGAGGATACGGGAATATTGCTGATTAACAGTGAAAATCATTTAATTGGCAATACAAACAGCAATATTAATGTTGATCATATAACATATGAATTTTTGACAGATGAAGAGGATGAAATCCGCTTCATCAAGTTGAATGAGAGTACATACTTTATCGGCTCATCAAAATCGGATATTCTGGATATCTACTACAGTATTTATATCCCTCAAAAACTCTTTTCTAAAAATTTAAGCGGATTCATATATGTTGTTGCAGTACAGATGATTATCTGTATCGTGGCAGGACTATTTCTTGCCTGGTATTTTACCAAAAAGAATTATAGACCAATTGAACGAATGCTGAATCTGATTAATGCAAAGAAAAAGCGTAGTACAGATGAGGATAATATCGAAAGTTACCAAAAACTGGAACATGTACTGATTGATTTCGTGAGTGATAATGAAGCATTGGAGAAAAAGCTGTACAGTAAAGAACAGAAAGAGGTAGAAAGTATCTTCACCGGTTTTTTAAAAGGCAATTATCAGTATGAAGGATGGATTAACGATTTTGCTGAGCAGTATCCTCCCCTTAAAGAGATGGGAACCTATCGGCTTGTGCTGTTTGCCTTCAGAAATATTGAAAACAGTGTATTTTTGAATGAGCAAGGAGCTAATTTAGAATCATGGTCTTTATTATTTTTTTCTATAAAAAATGTAATTAAAGAAGCGTTGGATGACATAGAAAAAGCGGCAAAGAATGAAATGTGTATGGAAATTGATGGTATGGTGGTCTATTTCATCTGTGATTCTTCCGAGCAGTTAAAAGACAGATATATACCTAAAATCAAGCATTGTATCAACTTTTTCAGAGATGCATTTGCATTGAATGCAGATGTTTCTATCAGTGGAGAACATCAGACTTATATAGAAATAGCGCAGGCATACGAAGAAGCCTTGATGGCGCTTGGTTATAAACGATTTTGGGATAAAGAGATCAAAGAAATTGCTCTTTATGAAAAAGGAGCGTTTCAAGAGCCTCAGAATCGGAGGAAATCTCTGGGAGATAAAAAACGCCGACTGACCAATGCACTGACTGGAGGAAATTACAAAGAGGCCTCGTATATTCTGGATGATATTCTGGAAAACTGCTTTCAGCGGGATGTGCATTACTTTTCCTATAACCAATGCCAGGCAATCTCAATTGTTACTATGTTATGGGACAATCTGGATTATCTGGATTTACTTCATGATACAGAAATGAAAGAAAATTTGGGGGAACGGATTATTAAGGCAAAGACCCAAATTGACTTGAGTAAAGAGATTCGCGCAGTGTTTGACGAAGTTGTGTCCATTCAGGAAAAGAAACAGAGAGAGGAGCCGGAGCGGATTGAACAGGTAAAAGCCTATATTATACAAAATTATCAGAATCCGGAGCTGAATATTGCTCATGTGGCCGAGCAGTATTCCATGTCAGTTTCTTATATTGGCAGCTGGTTCAAACAAATGACGGGAGTCAGTATGCTTGACTATATCCATACAAAACGATTGGAAGTGTGCAAGGAATTATTAAGACAGGGTATGACCATCAAGGACTGTACGATCCTGACCGGATATGCTGATACAAAGACCCTGCAGAGGGTATTCAAACGTTATGAAGGGATAACTCCCGGACAATATAAAAAACAATATAAGATAACGGTAACAGATAAACAGTAACAGAAAAGAGAGCGTAGATTAAAGTAATAGTTCAGCCACCATCATTGTAACTGTTTAGCCGCCAGGCTGAACTGTTACAGATTAAATGGAAGCCCACTATATTTTTAAATGGAAGCCCACTATATTTTCCTTGACTTTTATATGCGTATTTAGTACACTCAGCGTTATCATTATGGATTTTTTGAGAGGTCTGCAGATGAAGCCGGATCAGGTATGACTCAAAGGATCAGCAAAGGAGACGCACATTGGAAAATAAAATATTACTATATGAAGAACTATCCCTTAACGCACATCCTGCTTTGCAATCACAGTTCTATGACGGTTGGATATTGCGATTTGCAAACGGTTATACAAACAGGGCTAATTCCATAAATCCGCTCTATTCGTCCGTGCTTAACTTACAGGAAAAAATCACTGAATGCGAAAAGCGATACTTTGTGCAGGGATTACCCGCTGTATACAAATTGACCGACGGTTCAGATCCCAATATTGACAAGATGCTTGCTGAGCGTGGATATTCGATGGTCACTCCTACATATGTTATGGATATGGATATAAAGAGCGTAGATTTTCCGTCTGGAGACTTCGTTATGATGAGCTACGCCGATAATGAATGGATGAATACATATTTTACACTCAGCCGTTATACGGACTGCGTAAAAATGGAAACCGCAAAGCAGATTATCAGCAATGTAAAAAACACTATGATTTGCGGGCAGATTATTAAAAACGGCGTGTCCGTCGCCTGTGGTTCGGCAGTTATTGAGCGCGGGTATATGGCACTCTTAAATATCATCGTAGAGGAATCGCAGCGCAGCAAAGGTTATGGTATTGAAATATGCCAATCACTTTTATCAGCTGCAAAGCAGTCAGGCGCTCACACAGCGTATCTTCAAGTGGTTCAAGACAATCAAAAAGCGCTTGCTTTATATACAAAGCTTGGATATCGGACAAAATACGCGTATTGGTATCGCGTTAAGAATGGAGCTGCGTAATGGTAACAGTTCAGTTTAGCAGCTGAACTGTTACGTTTGATGAGCAACAGTGAGCTTTGGTAAGCTTTGGTTGTCTTTTTTCTGATAGTAAATATTTATGTTTTGTAGTAGAATGAGAGATAAGTTATTAATAAGCTGTCATGTTAGAGTCAATGGGTTCATGATAGATAATACAGGGAGGAATTGATATGGCATTTATTCAGACTTCTTTTTATTCACAGGAAATAGCAAGAGTAACTTCGTTTCTGGCAGTGATACCAAACGATCAGGCACCGGCCTGGATAGAAAATAATCCGAATTATAAAAGACCTATGAAAAGCCTTTATTTGCTTCATGGTTATACCGCCAGTCAATGGGAGTGGTTATTGAACAGCAAAGTACAGGATCTGGCATTGAAATATAATATGGCAATCATTATGCCAAGCGGTGATAACCATTTTTATGTGGACGGAAAAGGAACTGGAAATAAATATGGCCGTTATACAGGGATAGAGTTGGTTAACTATACCCGAAAACTGTTTGGTTTGTCAGATCGGAAGGAAGACACGTTTATTGGTGGACTATCCATGGGCGGATTTGGTGCTATTCGAACAGGTATTAAGTATAACAATACATTTGGAAGGTTATTTGCCCTATCCTCTGCCCTTATTGTAAATGGCATTATGAATATGCCGGAGGGCAGTAGTAATGAAGTGGCAGATTATGATTATTACAGCTATGTGTTTGGAAATTTGGATAAACTTAAGGAAAGCGAGAATAATCCGGAATACCTGCTCCGGTTAAAAAAGAGGAATAATGAGGTAATACCTGGAATCTATATGGCATGTGGAACAGAGGATTTTTTACTGAATCCGAATCGGGAGTTTTATGAATTTCTTAAAAGTGAGCAGGTAGAAGCAACCTACATGGAATCTGCAGGAAACCATAATTTTGATTTTTGGAACCAGTATTTAGAGCCGGCAATGACATGGCTCTTGGAACACTAAGGTGGGAGTTAAAATGGAAACAAGATATTCTTATTGCTATTTTTCTTGGTGGAATATCTATGATATCAAATCGTTTTTTTGGCATTACAGCAATATTTGCATATCTTGGCGCGGTCAAAGCGTCTTTCATAACAGTAATCATAAAATTATAGTTCGATAATTATATGCTGGTTTTATACAATTCGATTAATTTAGGTAGAGGTGATAATATGAAAAAGGTTTTAAGAATAGTTTTATTAATTATTGGATTTTTGCTTATTGTATCTTTTTTTGTTACAATTGCATATGATCGTTTTTTAATGAATACAAGGATGTTTGCTGTTCCTTTAGGCATTGAGTTTACCATAGCTTTGTCCGGCATACTGTTTTTAATTCCTGGCGTTATTTGCCTTATCGCTTCATATATAATCAAAAGAAAATCAGAGGAGAAGTGTGAGAAGTAATACTAAGATGCCAAAGTACGGCATCAAAGAATTTCTAAATCTCACACAGGAAGAATATAAAAATGAAATCCATAGGAATTTCATTTTTATATTCTTCCGGGTTTTCGTGAGGGCTGTTTGTGTAGCCAGAGGTGGCATGAATGGAAGTTTGAACGAAGGTTACTTTCAAATAAATATTGAATTGATACCGCAAGCTCAGCTTGCTGAGCATACTCAGCAAGCTGAACTTGAGCGGACAAGGGGTGTAATAATGAAAACATTATTATTTTTAGCAAAAGGATTTGAAACAATGGAATTCAGCGTGTTTGTTGATGTTATGGGTTGGGCAAGAAATGATTACGGATGTAATACCCAGGTTATTACCTGTGGATTTCAAAAACAAGTCATGAGCACATTTAATATTCCGGTTATAGTGGATAAACTGATTGACGAAATAATTGTTGATGATTTTGATGCACTTGCCATTCCGGGCGGGTTTGAAGAATTTGGGTTTTATGAGGAAACATATAGCGACAGGTTTTTGAACTTAATAAAGGAATTTGATTCAAAAGGTAAAATTATAGCAACTATATGCGTGGCGGCATTACCATTAGGTAAAAGCGGTATTTTGAATAACAGGAAAGCTACTACATATCATTTGAGAGGTGGATATAAGCAAAATCAATTACGGGAGTTTGGAGTTAATGTAATCAATGAGCCTATTGTTGTTGATAACAAGGTTATTACCTCATACTGTCCTGAAACAGCAGCTGGTGTTGCATTTAAACTGCTAGAAATGCTAACATCAAAGGAACAGATGAAAACTGTAAAATATGCCATGGGGTATTGAAAGAAACATAGCAGCAGAGTTAACTATTACGGCTTTAGAAGAAGTAAAAATGTAATAACATGAAAATGGCAGCGTTTTCTGAGAACGGAGCGAATTTATTATCCGTAAAATTATTATCTTTCATATGGCTATACATTGTATTATAATTAATAGAAATGATATTAATAACCTGCAGGATAAATGCAGCGATTTACTTTTGCAGCTTAGCACAGGAGGATTTAATGGGAAAATATCTGAATCCAGCAAGCATTATGTTCCAGGAGAGTCTTTTATCTGAGATTTATGTTGATAAAAGCGGATTAATCCGGTATACCAATTCTGTAATCCGGACAAAACAAAAATATGTGTGTGTAAGCCGTCCCCGCAGGTTTGGCAAGTCCATGGCCCTGGAGATGCTGGCAGCATATTATACCTGCGAAGAAGACACCGAAAAGCTGTTTCGTAATCTGGTTATCCATGAAGACCCCTCCTACGAAAAGCATAAGAACATGTATGATGTATTGATGCTTAATATACAGAATTTCCTGAGCAAAACAAAAAATGCGGAAGAAATGATTACACTTCTTCAAAAACAAGCACTGGCAGATTTAAAGCGCAAATATCACGATCTGACAGATATTGATTTTACCCACCTTGATTGGGCTTTGGAAGATATTTTTACGGCAACAGGAAGACCTTTCATTATTTTAATTGATGAATGGGACTGTGTATTCCGGGAATATAAAATGGATTCAGACGGTCAGAAAAGGTATTTGGATTTTCTGCGTGATTGGCTGAAAGATAAATCATTTATAGCTCTTGCTTATATGACCGGCATCCTTCCGATCAAAAAGTACGGAACTCATTCCGCACTAAATATGTTTACAGAGTTTTCTATGACAAACCCGGGAGCAATGGCAGAATATACAGGTTTTACGGAAGCAGAAGTAAAAATGCTTTGTGAAAAATACGACAGAAACCTTGATGATATGAAACTATGGTATGATGGTTATTTTATTGAGAATTCCGCATCCATTTATAACCCCAAATCTGTAGTGGAATCCATCTTGCAAAATAAGTTCAGAACATTTTGGAACCGGACGGAAACATATGAAGCATTAAAGGAATATATATCACTTAACTATGATGGACTGAAGGACGCAGTCATCAGGATGTTGGCAGGAGGAAGCATAGGAATAAATATTGAGAAATTTGCCAATGACATGGAAACATTCTCAGGTGCGGATGATGTCATGACGTTGCTGATCCATTTGGGATATCTGTCCTATCGGGAGGATATCAAACAAGCAACTATTCCTAATAAAGAGGTAAGCATAGAATATATGAATGCTATGGAAGATGTGCATTGGGATGAAATTGTGAAATCATAAGATATGGGAGTGTTCAGATGGTTGCATTAAGTTCCTGTATGACCGGTGAAAGGTGCAGATATAACGCAACAGACACCTATAACCCTTCAATCCTTAAAAATATTGCAGATAATCATATCGCTGTTTGCCCCGAAATACTTGCAGGTTTTGGTATACCACGGGCAGCTTGTGAGATTTTCGGCGGGAGTGGTGAGGATGTTCTCAAGGGAACCGCCCGAATTATGGACAAAAACGGCTCGGATATTACGGAGGCTATGATTTTGGGTGCTGAAAAGGCTCTGCAAATATGCCTGGAAAATGATATTAATAAGGCATATCTGCAATCAAAAAGCCCGACATGTGGTTGTGGGGAAATTTATGATGGGAATTTTACCAACACTTTAAAACCAGGTAATGGGATATTTACTGCATTACTGAAAAATCATGGTATTGAAGTTGTTGCTGTATAAGGAAGTTTCGATTAATAAGTGGGACAACACTTTCAGCAGATTTGCTATTACTGCACAAAAAAATATATAAAATGTATAGGAGAATGGCTTTGAAGATTCAAAAAATATACGCAAAGAATGCAGCTTTTCAGAAGTTTGAAGTTCTAAAAGCAAACAGGAACAAAAGACATAAATATGGTGAATTCATAGTCGAGGGAGTCCGCAATATCAATGAAGCGATTAAAAATAACTGGCATATAAATTCTTTTATATATACCGCTGACAAATCATTATCCAAATGGGCAGCAGACATCCTGAAAAGTATGGAGACCACCATAAATTATGAGCTAACAGGGGATCTTATGGGTGAACTGAGCAGCAAGGAGGATACCTCAGAGCTGCTGGCAGTTATAAGAATGAAAAATGATAACAAGGAATTTTTCAAACTCTCCACAAATCCCGTATTAGCTCTTTTTGACAGGCCATCAAATAAAGGCAATTTGGGAACGATACTTAGATCCTGCGATGGAATGAACGTTGAAGGCTTAATTATAACAGGACATGCAGTTGATATTTACGATCCTGACGTAATATCATCTTCAATGGGTTCGTTTTTTAAGGTACCGTTTATAAAATTATCTGATAATAAAGAAATAGACGACCTTATAACCAAGCTTAAAAATATGTACCCCTTGCTGAAAACGGTGGGAACCTCTTCGCATACAAACAATCATTTATATTCTGTAGATTTGTCAATACCCATATTATTTCTGATTGGTAATGAAACAGACGGATTAAACCGGCATCTTATGGAAAAAAGTGATATTATGGCCACTATACCAATGAGCAGCAGTTCTTCCGCGTCATCGTTAAATGTAAGTTGTGCGGCAACTGTGATGTTTTATGAAGCCATGAAACAACGAGCTTTATCGGTGGGTGATTCCGGGATTCATCACACCTGAAGGCAGATCGATCCATAGTCTGTTATTAAATTGCCAATCCTTTTATATATTCCATAATTTCATGGATGTTTTCCCGATTGGCAAAATAGATGTCTTCGCCATAATGTTCAAGAAAGTGTTTATCATCCTTTGTGCGCTGTTCAACAGGAATCTTCTCAGCCATAGCCTTGGGTACATTCATCATTAAACGGTGAATAATGTTCATTTTACTAAAAAGCTGATTCCCGCGTAAGGCAAATGGTTTGACGATATCTCTATACTGTTCCGGTACATTGTTTATAAAGATATGCTGATATTTTTCTTGTTCTGCTGGGTTTGTCGATCCTACCATACACAATAAAAGCTTCTTATTCTGCAGGACATCCAAATGCTTCCCAATTTGCTTAAATCCAATCACGCTGCCTGCATAAAGCCCGCCAACATAAACAATCACATCATATGTTAAAAGATCATTCAGGTTTACATCTTCGACTTTTACCGCTTTACATTGTAAAGCATCGGCAATCCATGATGCATATTGCTCACTGCTTCCATATTTTGTTTTATAGATTATTATGGGTTTCAATTTTATACTCCTTCCTTTACTTTGATAAGGCATTTTCGATAGCCTTCAAAATTGTCTGGGAACTAAATGTAGCACCGGATACCGCATCCACCTCAATGCTTTGGCTTCTTGTCACATCATTGACAATTGTCTCAGCGGCTTGCCCCATGCCATTACGATGTTCCAATATACGTATATTGGAAATAATCTGATTTTGCACATCTACTTCGACTCTTACGAATACAATGCCATTGTCACACTCACCTTGATAGATTCCGTCTGCAAGTGCAGATAAATCAAAACTTGAATCACTGACATGCTGCGGCTTTGGCAGGTTTATAATGACTGCCGCAACCAGTAAACCCAAAATGATTAATATACCCGCTATTATCCACAACCGGTAGCGGTGTTTCACCTTTTGTTTCATCACATTAACTCCTCCTGCAGCTTTTGTAGATTCTGCACCATTTTTTTCATCACTTCTCCTGCAGTATCACGTTCTTCTGAGCTAATACCTTCGTATAAACGCTCAAGAAAGTCTTGCGCGTTTTGTGCGGTTTGTTCTGCATAAGCAAATCCTTCCTCTGTTATACGTACTATGCGGCTGCGGCGGTCGGCTCCGTTTTCCGCAAGAGTAATCAACCCTTCCCGTTCCATTACCTCTAACATTTTTGTGATATTCTGGCGGGTAGAATCCATGGCATTGGCAACCTGTGTAATGGTGGGAGGCGGATCACTTGGCATATCCATCATATTGCGCAGTAAAAACCATTGCTTCGTAGATAAACCATCTACCAGCTTATCACCAACAAATTGCAGTTTATTAGCTAGTACAAATGTACCGCCAAACAGTAGATATTTTGTATTTTTTGGTGGTTTCAATAAAAAATCTCCTTTCATAGTAAATAGGCAACCTATTGCATATTATAAGCAATAGGTTGCCTATTTGTCAATATTTTTTTTAGTCCCTTCAAAAAAAACTTTCAGCTAGTATATACTGTTGAAAGCTTTTTTGGTAATACATACATTATTAGGAACTGACGGAAAATAACTTGTACAGATTCCGTAGGATTTTTCGGCAGTTCCTTAAGTCTACTTTCATTACCAGACAAGAATGCAGCCTGTCTACTGTGCCCAGGTACGCCCTAACTCCTGAAACATGGATTGTGACATGTACCCCATGGTTGCATGAAAGAATATGTAAAAAAACAGCGAATGAAAGAAAATGAAGAGGCAACAGGTTTTCAATGCTCCTTTTTCGCTATAATGACTTTTCAGCTTGCCAATAAACTGAGACGGATGTTTAACATCCCAGCTATTGAGACGGATATATCTCCCCAGATAAATACCAAAACTGCATAATGTAAGCAGGAGAATTGTCACCATATCGACCCATATCCCCGCCATATCTGCCTGATAGATGCTGTTTACCATTGCTGTAAGCAAAAACTGTAAAATGAATACATTGAAACACATATTCAAAACACCAGACATGGCTAAACTCAGAATGCTGACGATATCATACCATAACGGCACCTCTGCGGTATCTTGTTCGCGATGGTTAAAATTCAGCTCTGTAATAAGATAGCCGGAGTTTGGCAGCATAAGCAGCCAGATGATAAATCCCGCCAAAAGCAGGATCAACGATATTACCCCATAGATGATTACATTTGTATTGTAGGACCATTGCAGAAAAGAAAGGCATAAAAATACAGTTACCATCAATACAAAAATGGGTATGATGGAAAGGCGGAGATTTACCAGCATTGGCCTGTAAAGCCTGGTTTTATAAATACGGGGCCTTAAAATGATTGTAATGAAAGCCAATAAGTTGATTCCTATTAAATTAAATGCCAATGTTGTAATCATTAGAATACTCCCTCAGTATCAATAGTATTAATATGCTTTTGTGTATGGTTTCACCTCATTAAGTAAGTCCCACGCCACTTAGGTGGTGGGTGGGACTTGTTTGTTTCTGCAGAGGTTCAAGCTCCTGTTGAAATGCAGTGTCAAAGCATCCGGATACATTTCTACTCTGCCAGCGATCTGTTGTACAACTCATAAAAGCATTTTCGATTTTCCAATAAATCATCAAACCGGCCCTGCTCCACAATACACCCATCCTGAAATACAACGATGTCCTCAAATGACTTGATGGAATCCAGTCGATGGGCAATGGCAATAACAGTCTTTTCTGCCAGGTGATTCATTACGTTTTTCATCACAGCTTCTTCAGACAGATTATCAATGGCAGAAGTGGCTTCGTCAAAAATGATAATACTTGCGTCAGAAAACCACAAACGGGCAAGAGCAAGCTTTTGGCGTTCTCCGCCGGACAGACTGACGCCTCTTTCACCAAGTGGTGTGTCAAGTCCTTTTTCCATCTTTGTATACAGGTTTTCAAGGCCAACCTGCCGGATTGCTTCTACTAACGCCGTATCATCAATCTGATCGTCAAAGACTAAATTTTCACGGAGCGTACCGTCAAATATAGGCGGTTCCTGAGGAAGATAAGCAATATTCTGATAGTAGCTGTTCAAGTTTACCTGGCTTAAATCAAAACCGTCCACCTGAATGCAGCCGGTATCGGGATGCAGCAAGCCAACCAGTAATTTTACCGTTGTGGATTTGCCGGACCCGCTTTCACCTACGAATGCGATGGTCTTCCCCTGCTCAATAGTGAGACTGAAGTTGTTAAGTATCCTGCGCTCGTTATAGCGAAAGCCTACGTTAGTAAAAGAGATACCTCCATTTATGCCCGAGACAGGAGAGCCTTGTGTGAGATGGGTATCTTCCTTTGAATCCAAAAACGCTGCATATCGGGCAAAAGATACTTTATCCAATTTATACTGCACATAAAGCACATTGAAAATGGCGATGGGCGTATATGCGTTGTCTACAAGAGTGATAAGCGCCACAACTTCGCCTATGGTCAGCGTCTTGGTTCTCCAGCCATAAAGGATAATTCCTATCTTAACAAATGCAATAAGCACAGCGAAAACGGTAAAGAATGCCTCGTGAATCAAAGTCATCTTCACTTTGGAGGATACAATTTCACCGGATGCCGTTTCAGCCTTTTGTATTTCGTGTGTAAAACGTCGATTTACCCGAAATACCACCATTTCCATAAAACCACGTACAAGAAAATGGTTGAATTTCTCTTCGTTTACAAGAATACTTTCCTTGACCTTGTACAAAGACTTCAGTAAAAGATTCGTGATGACAAAAACCACAATATAACCAAGCAGTATTGTTACGACTATCGTGCGGTTGATAGCAAAAATAAACGCAATACTAAACAATATTGCCGGAATCAGCTCGCCTGCAAGCTTCAGATAAAATCCAAAAAGTATGTTGCTGCCGGCTGATGCCCCATTTTCGATCCGTTGAATTAACGTGCCTGTCCCAAGCTTAACGTAAGAAAGATAATCAATTACGGACGCCTTACGCAGTGCATCAATTTTTAAGCTGAGACCTATACCATGCTCCAGCTTACGCCCCGGATATTCGTCAAGATAGCACACAATATAGAGGGAAATCATAGCTGCGCCATAAAGGACAATGTTAGTAAGGGTTAAAGTGCCATTTGTGAAATTGTCGATTACCTTTTGAAAATAGCTTGCGCCAAAGCTCTGTAAAAATGTTTGTGTTAACCCCATGATGAGATAAATCACTATTAGGGGCTTATATTTATTTGCAATTTTTTGTAAATGTTTCATAACCGTTCTCCTTTTTCATATTGTTATAAGCTAATGAAAAAAGTACGGCCGAGACTGTCCGCAATGGGCTATTTAAGACTCAGCATGGCTTGCGGCAGATTTCTCAACCATACTGAGCGGATACCTCGCTGATGCCTCATTTTGAGTTCACCTCTTTTCCTGAATAATTCCTATGATAAATTATCTGCGTTGCTTCGCCAAAAGCAAAACAACACAGATAATTGTACCGGACTTGTGTGTAATAATAGCATAACAGACTTGTAAAGTCAAACTGATTGGATGCTACAAGGTTGACAATATTTCAATTATATATTGACAAAATGTGTAATTTGTGTCATGATAATGAAACACATAGAGCAATCTGTTAATCTAAAACTTTAACGCGGTAATGCGTAGAAGATTAATGTATTGTACTATTGTGGGTTACTGTTTCGTAAATGCAATGTAGATGAATTTACGAAGTCAAAATTGTACGTACTTCACATTTCATGAAAATAGAAAGCCAGCGAAGTACAATTTCCATTGTATATGTGCACAAGCTTGACATGAAGGAGGTACGACTGAATCGTAACAATTGCAGTAATAAACTCACTATACGAGGAGGAAACAAATGAAAAAGAAATTATTGGCACTAATGTTAACATGCAGTATGGCAATTGCATCATTGGCAGGATGCAGTACCTATACGGAAGACAATACAACATCAGATACTTCATCTGATAAAGCCTCAGAAAGTACACAGGAAGACACTTCGGAAGCAAGCAGTTTAGAAGCAGAAAGCACTAAGATTGCAGATACCATTAATATTATAGGCGGTGTGGCAATCACCATGAACCTGTATGCCTCTCAGGCATCCAATGACCACGATCTGTTTTATCTGACCATGAGCGGGCTGGTCCGTTACTATGATGCTGACATCAATATGGATGCGGCGGAAAGCTATAAGTTGTCTGCTGATGGCCTTACTTATACTTTTACCTTGCGTAACGGTCTGACTTATTCAGATGGTACGCCCATCACATCCGCTGATTTTGCATATTCTTTCAAGCGTCTGATGGCTCCTGATTCAGGCTCTTCAGAATGTACCCAGTATTATGGTGTGACTGGTGCCATGGCTTATAATATGGGAGAGGGTGACTGGGAGGATGTAGGTATAAGCTGCCCGGATGACAAGACTCTGGAAATTACATTGGATGAAGCGGATGGCAAATTCATGCTGATTCTGTCCTTAAGTCCCTTTTATCCTGTAACTGAAGAATTTGCCGTACAATGGGGAGACTCCCTGGGAACCTCACCAGAAAGTGTACTTATTTCAGGACCATATGTACTTACAGAATGGACTGTGGATATCTCTATGTCTCTGGTAAAAAATGAAAACTGGTGGAATGCGGAAAATGAATTCCCCACAAAGAATGTAAACATTCTACAGATCGACTCTGCAAATACCAAGGTAAGCATGTTTGAAAACGGCGAAGGTGATATCATCAGTTCACTGGATGCCAATTATATATCTACCCTTAGTGATTACATTGATTCCTATGTGGGAAGTACGGAAATGCTTCTGTGGATGAATGAAGCAGGTAATACAGAGGATACGGCGGCGCTGATGAACAATCTGAATTTCAGGACGGCACTTGCATATGCCCTTGACAGAAATGCAATCTGCGGTGCGGTAAGCCCTGGTTTCGTTGGTACCGATCGAGCGGTAAGTGCGAATTACCCTGGAATCAATGACACATATGTAAATGAATATTCTGTGGATGCATGTCCTGTGGAAGGGGATGCGGAGCTGGCAGCAGAATATTTGAATGCTGCATTGGAGGAACTGGGATACAGCGATGTGTCTGAACTTCCGGAGCTTAACTATATCACTTTCGAAAGAGATGACATGAGGCTGCTTGGTGAAACGGTGGTGGATACCTGGAAACAGGTACTGGGAATTACCAATATCACATTTACACAGTATCCCATCGGAACGGCAATCCAGCAGTTCTATACAGGTGAATATGATATATTCATGATTTCTGTGGGATGCAGCGTTGCACCTACGGATATTATGGATAGCTTTACCGCAGATGGTTCTTATGGATTTTTCGCGGCGAACTGGGATCTGGATGTTGCACCGTTTCTGGAGGCTGCAAATGCAGAAGAGTTCCAGTCCGATGCATATTACCAGAAGGTTGCGGAGCTGGAAACAGCATTCCTGAATGAGTATTCTATCGTACCATTATATAATCAGACATTTTTCTATGCATTAACTGATGGAATGGAAGGTTACGTAGAGCCTGGAATTTCCTATAACTACCAAATCAATCAATTAACCTTAACGAAGTAATCGTTACTATTCGGCGGTTATCATACCGCAAATCCTAACCATATGGGGACGCAGGGTAAACCTGGTAAGCCTGAAGGGCTGCATAACAGGTAAACCTTTGCGTCCCATGATTTCCTTACAGGGGGTATCCATGTGAGAAAGTACATTTTAAGAAGGCTTATCATTTCTATATTTACCATTTGGCTGATTGCAACAGTCAGTTTTTTTCTGGTGCATGCCCTGCCTGGGAATCCCATTGCCATTAACAGCGGTAAAATATTATCCCAGGATACGCTGGAGCGCCTGACTGTTTATTATGGGCTTGACAAACCGTTGTGGGAGCAGTATCTGACTTATATGAACAATCTGCTTCATGGTAATTTTGGCTATTCCTATAAATATCCGGGTCAATCGGTAAATGGAATTATTGCCGGTACTTTCCCTGTCTCCGCGCAGCTGGGTCTGCAGGCATATATGATTTCCATACCCCTTGGCTTCCTGTTTGGCATTATTGCGGCGAGGAAAAGGGGAAAGGCAGTGGATTATGTTTTGGTGGGCTTTTCTGCCATTGGTGTTTCCGTTCCGGTCTTTATCGTGGCGGCCATCCTGCAGATGGTGTTTGCAGTAAAACTGAAATGGTTTCCGGTCTCTCTCTGGAAAAGCTTTGCCCATACAATCCTGCCGACCATAACATTGGCTCTGGGCAGTATTGCAGGCAGAACCAGAGGTATGCGTACCCTGATGCTCGAAATTGTTAATGAAGATTACATAAAAACGGCAAAAGCCAAGGGTTTGTCAACTGTAAGGATTGTATGGAGCCATCAGATACGTAACGCCATGATTCCCATGATTCCCATGATGGGGTTGGAGTTGGTGGGAATGCTTATGGGTTCCTTTGTAGTAGAACAGATCTTTGCGATTCCGGGAATCGGTTCTTATTTTGTAACCTCTATTCAAAGTCTGGATTATACCATGGTGCTGGGATTGACGGTATTCTTTGGTATCTTTGTGGTTGCAGCCAATTTTATTGTAGATCTGATTTACGGACTGGCAGATCCGCGGATCCGTGTTACAAAATAAGGAAGCGGAAAAAAGAGAAAGGAGCCTGCGTATAGTTATGGATGGTGGAAATACATTCCGGAATAATCAGAAAAGTATGGTGACGGCGGCAGATTTTGTGCGGGTCCGGGAGGGTGAACAGGAGAGTGACAGTATTGTCCGCCCCAGTTTGGGTTATTGGTCCAATGTACTGCGGAAAATGGTTACCAATAAGGTGGCTGTCATATGTTTTATTTATACAGTGGTAGTGGTTGGATTTGCAGTCTTTGCCCCAATGTTCAGCCCCTATGAGTATGATATGACCAATCTGACGAAGGGAAATCTTTCCCCGGGCGGCAGTCACTGGTTTGGCACCGATGCGGTAGGAAGGGATTTGTGGACCCGTGTGTGGGTAGGGGCAAGAGTGTCACTTCTGATTGGTCTGTTCGGTTCCATTATACCGGAGATTCTGGGAATCCTGGTGGGCGGTATTGCAGGATATTTCGGCGGCTGGGTGGATATGGTGATCATGCGGATCATAGATGTGGGTCTATGTATTCCTTCCCTTGTGTACATTACTATGCTGATGCTGTTCATGGGAGGCGGCCCGGTTACCATTATTGCGGCATTGGCCATGACCGGCTGGATGGGGTCTGCCCGGAGTGTACGGGGAAGGGTCATGCAGTTTAAAAATCGTGAATTTGTTTTGGCTTCCAAGACCCTGGGCGGAGGTCCGGTAAGACTGATTTTCAAGGATATCCTTCCTAATATCATGGGACAGCTTGTGGTTGGTGTGACTTCCGGAATCCCTTCGGCGATTTTTATGGAGGCATATCTGAGTTTTATCGGAATGGGCGTTCAGTCACCCATGACCTCCTGGGGGCAGTTGTCACAGACCGGCGTGAATGTATTTCGTATTCATCCTTATCAGCTGTACATTCCAAGTATCATCATCAGTGTTACCATTCTGATCTTATATATTTTTGGCAACTGCCTGCGGGATGCACTGGATCCGAAGCTTGGTCTATGACTTTTAAAGGGGGCTGCAATATGGAAGAGAGATTATTAAGTATAGAAAACCTGGAAGTATCCTTTCATACATATGCCGGTGAGATCCATGCGGTAAGAGGGGTATCATTTCATGTGGATAAAGGAGAAACACTGGCTATCGTAGGGGAGTCTGGCTGTGGAAAATCCGTAAGTATGCAGACAATCATGGGATTGCTGCCTTCTCCCCCGGCGTTTATCAAAAACGGTCGGATTTTATACAAGCAGGAAGATATCCTGAAGAAAACAGATCGGGAAATGGAGCATTACCGGGGAAATGAATTTGCCATGATATTCCAGGATTCCATGACATCCCTGAATCCTACCATGCGGGTAGGAAAACAGATGTGTGAAGGCATAACAAAACACCAGAAGCAGAGCCGTAAACAGGCCAGGGAGATTGCTGTGGAAATGCTTAAAAATGTCGGTCTGCCTAATCCTGAGCAGGTGTACTGTCGTTATCCCCATACCCTGTCAGGCGGACAGCGGCAGAGGGTGATGATCGCCATGGCCATTGCCTGCAAACCCGGTATCCTGTTTGCAGACGAACCCACTACGGCACTGGATGTTACCATGCAGGCACAGATCCTGGATTTGATGAATCATTTAAAGAAACAGACAGAATCCTCCATCGTACTGGTTACCCATGACCTGGGAGTGGTGGCCCGAATGGCGGATCGGATTGCTGTTATGTATGCAGGTCAAATCGTGGAAAGCGGTACGGCAAGACAGATTTTCTATGAACCCAAGCATCCTTATACCTGGGGTCTGCTTGGTGCTATGCCGGATACGGATAAGCAGCGGGGAAGCGAGCTGTATTCCATTCCCGGAACACCGCCGGATCTGTTTGCGCCGCCGGAAGGTTGTGCGTTTGCTGCCAGATGTGAATATTGTATGCAGGCGTGCAGGAAGGAAGATCCACCGGAAACAAAAGCAGCCCAGGGACATATGGCCAGATGCTGGCTGCTTGATGAACGGGCTATAAGCGTGGAGCCGCCGGAAGGGGTTATCCCCAAACCATTGGCAGCAACAGACGAGATGGTGCAGGAGGGGTGCGGATGAGTGATCATATTCTAGAAGTCAGCAGCCTGAAAAAATATTTTCGGACAGGCCGCAAAAGTATATTAAAGGCAGTAGATGATGTAAGCTTTCAGATAAAAAGAGGAGAAACCCTTGGACTGGTAGGAGAATCAGGCTGCGGTAAGACAACGGTGGGCCGGACACTGGTGCGGATCTATGAACCGGATGCCGGAACTATTTTATTTGACGGTCAGGATATCAGTAAGATGAATAAAAAGGAATCCAGGGAAATGACCAGGAGGATGCAGATGATATTTCAGGATCCCTACGCTTCCCTGAATGCGTTTTATACCATTGGTGAGATTATCGGAGAAGGCCTTGACATTCATCATCTGTGCCGGAATAAAAAGGAGCGGGAAGACAGGATTGTGGAACTGCTTGATATGGTAGGACTTCACCAGGATCATAGGAACCGCTTTCCCCATGAATTTTCAGGAGGACAGAGACAGCGTGTAGGAATCGCCCGTGCTCTGGCACTGAATCCAAAGTTCATTGTCTGTGATGAAGCCATCTCCGCTCTGGATGTGTCCATACAGGCCCAGGTGATTAATCTGCTGATGCGGTTTCAACAGGACCTGGATCTGACCTATCTGTTTATTGCACATGATCTGTCCATGGTAAGGCATATTTCAACCAGAACAGCAGTCATGTATGTGGGAACCATAGTGGAATCTGGAGAAACACAGGAACTGTATAACAATCCCCTGCATCCATATACCCAGGGACTATTGTCGGCTGTACCCGTTGCCAATCCGGATTATGAACGCGGCCATGAAAGGATTCTTATGGAAGGAGAAGTACCCAGCCCCATTAATCCTGGTCCCGGATGCCGTTTTGCAGGGAGATGCAGGTTTGCGGAGGAACGGTGCCGGATGGAATTACCGATGTTAAAGGATGTGGGCGCCGGACATATGGTTGCTTGCCATAGTGTGTAAAGAACTTCTAAGGCGTCAAAGTACGCCGCCTAAGAAGTTCTATATTACACACAGGAAGAATATAAAATTGAAATCCATTGGAATTTCATTTTTATATTCTTCCGGATTTTCGTGAGGACTGTTTGTGCCGCCAGAGGCGGCATGATTGTCTGGATTAATTTTAGTTATTGTGTCCGGTGAAAGTGGACAGTTGGGAGTCGGAATGGAAAGTGATTTTCAATATAAAGTTGACAGGAGTAATATGGCCTCTATCCGCGAGGTCACCACACCGGAATCGGTGCGGAAGAAAGGTTTTGTCAGCTTTTGGGGAGCGGAATTTGAATTCAAAACAGCACCGTGTGTAATCAAGGCAATCAGGGATTGGGCAGAAAAAGGTCTTGCTGCTTATTGTACGGAGGATGAGGCTCTTCTTGCTGTTATCAAAGAATGGATGAAAATGCACAGAGGATGGGATATTCAGACACAGTGGATCGTACCGGCTTATGGACTGACTGCTTCCGTGGCAACAATCTGCCGGGCTTTTACCGAACCGGGAGACGGGATAATTGGTTTTGATCCTGTATATCATATGACCTGGGAAGCTGTGGAACTGAACCGGCGAATCCATGTAGACTGTTCCCTGCTATATGATGGACGTGAATATGCCATTGATTATGACAAACTGGAGGAGTTGCTGGCAAAACCGGAAAATAAGATTTTAACTTTCTGCAATCCCCATAATCCCATTGGCAAGGTCTGGGGCAGGGAAGATCTGCTGCACATTGCCGAGTTGGTACATAAGTATGATAAGATCATTTATAGTGATGAGATATTTGCAGATACGATTTTTGAAGGGGTGGAGATGCTGACCTTTTCCCAGGTGACAGAAAAGCCGCTTAAGTGGATTGTGGCAACTTCCCTGGGTAAGACCTTCAGTATGACGGGAATTGGTCAGGCGAACCTGATTATTCAGGATACCGCCTTAAGGGAAGCCTTTATCCGTCAGCGGAATATCGATCACTATGGAAGCTTTAATCCCATGATGAGAGCGGCATATTTAGGAGGTTACTCAGAGGAAGGCAGCCGGTGGGTAAAGGAACTTATGCGGTATTGTTATGGAAACTATAAATACCTGCAGGAGTATCTGTCGGCGTTTATTCCGGAAATGAAGATTGTTAAGCCGGACGGGACATATATACTATGGATTGATTGCCGGGGTTTTGGTTTTGAAACGGCAGAAGAATATGAGTATTTTTTTAATGAAGCAGGTTTTGCCTGTGATGACGGAACCAGATATGGCAGTGAACCGGGCTTTATCAGAATGAATCTGGCAGCGCCCAGGCAGGAGATTGTGAAAGTCATGGAAAGCTTAAGGGCAAGCCGGAGAACTTTGTTTGAAACGAAAATCATGTTATGTGCGGAGGAAAAATAAATGACAAAAAAAGAAGCATATGAATTTTTATACCGGCTTGCGGAAGGAATTGCCAGGATGTTCGGCGTTAATTGTGAGACCGTAGTACAGGAAGTCATTGACAGTGAGGTGGTTACACTGGCAATCTTCAACGGTCATGTATCCGGCAGGCAACCAATGTCTCAGGTGGGAATCCTGGGCGGCATACTGTCAAATGAAGATATTGATTATGAGGAGTTTATGACAGATGTACATAACCAGCTGGTCATTCATCCATCCGGTAAGAAGATCAAGTCCTCAAGCTTTATCCTGTCAGGGAAGCATTATAAATATGTCCTGGGCATCAACTATGATGTCAGTCTGCTGGATAAAGTGGAGACAATGCTTGGCAGCTTTCTGGCGTTTGAAGGGGATTTATATGCGACCCTCCAGAGAGAAAGCGATAATTCAATGGAAAGTATTCTGGAAAACAGTCTGAAATCAGTGAATTACAGTGCTGGTAAGCTGAAAAAAGAAGAAAGAATCATATTGCTGCAGGTATTAAAGGAGCAGCATTTCTTTGATTTGCAGAAGAGCGTTCCCTTTCTGGCGGAAAAGCTTTCAGTTTCAAAATATACGATTTATAAGGATTTAAAGGAAATTACTGAGATGAATGAAGCGGTGTAGGGATTCCAGTTCACTCTTACGGTGCAGTCTGTAACGTGAAGAGTAACTTTACAGGAGGTATACATAGGATGGTAAATAAAGAACAGATGCAAAGTATTCTGCTAAGAGCCTTGCAGGGCGGCGGGGATTTTGCGGAGCTTTTTTTTGAAGAGAGGGACGATACCATCATAGGCTGCCGGGACGGTGTGGTGGATGGAATCAAAACAAAGCATATCTATGGCGTTGGTCTGTATGTCCTTAAGGAGGTCCGCAGTGTCTATGTCTATTCCAATCACACTTCATACGAGGATCTGCTGACACTGGCTGAAAAAGCCGCATTGATGACGCAGGCCGGGATAAATAACAGGACAAATCAGAACCTTCGGCTTACAGAGCAAAGCTTTCACAATCCTAATGTTGTAATAGAATATCCTTCATCCGTATCTAACCAGGATAAGGTAAAGGTAGTCACCAAGGCTTATAAAAGCGCCAAAAGTGCAAGTTCCATGCTGCTGTCCGCAGACCTGACCTACTATGATATGGACCGGCGGATTCTGATCGCCAATAGTGAAGGCTTGTTTACCGGAGACCGGCGGATTACTTCCAGGCTGCGTATGGGGATAACCTGTGGGGATACAGGCAGCCGATATTTCTATGGAGAAGATTACACAAGACCTCAGGGTTATGAAGCGTTTAGGGAAAATGAAGAATATCTGGAATTTGCCAAAGAACTGGTACTGCGTACAGACAGAATGCATAAGGCAAAAAGCATAACCCCCAGTGTCATGCCGGTGGTATTGACCGCAGGAAGCTGTGGAACACTGTGGCATGAAAGCTGCGGACATGCATTGGAGGCCACGGCCATTTCTGCAAGGAACAGCCATTTTGTAGATAAAATCGGTAAAAAGATTGCCTCTTCTAAGGTGACTCTCATAGATGACGGCACCATGCCGGGATATTATGGCTCCGGTGCCATAGATGATGAAGGACATAAAACCCAAAAAAATATATTGATAGAAAACGGTATCCTGAAAAGCTATCTGTGTGACCGGCTTCATGGCAGGATGCTTGGTTATGAAAGCACAGGAAACGGAAGACGTGAAAATTATACGTTTGCACCGGAAGCACGTATGACCAATACTTATCTGGCGGCTGGAAATGATGACGAAGAGGAAATGATAAGATCGGTACCGGAAGGTCTGTATGTTAAGAGCCTGGGAGGCGGATTTGGAGGCATGCAGTTTTCCATTGAGGTAAAGGAAGGATTCTTGATTAAAAACGGTCAGATTGACCGGCAGGTAAAAGGAATTATGCTGACTGGAAACGGTGCAGAAGTTATCCAAAAAATTGACAGGGTGGGCAAAACGGTAGGGTATGATGACGGCGGATTCTGCGGTGCCGGTTCTGGTCTGGTTCCAGTTACCACAATGCAGCCCATGGTCAGAATATCAGAAATGTCATTGGGATAAGGAAAATGCGCAGGAATTTGTAAAATGATGTACCGGCAGCAGTAACTCATAACAGGAGAATGTCTTATGAAAGAATTGGAAGCATACAGAAATATCATGACAGACCTCCCGGAAGGGATTCTGGAGGCAGAGGCGGAAGCTGAAAAAAATGACAGGATATCTGCAGGACTTATAGACGGAAGCGTAAGCGGCATGTCAGCATCTGACAAAACGGCGATCTTTGTCCGGGCAAGCGGCAGGAAAACAGGAACCACTTATACCCAGAATCTGGAAGCGGATCCGGCAGAGGTATTATTGGAAGCTCTGGCCAACGCAAAATATGGACAGGAAGAAAAACCGGAGATTATGAATAGTGCCGTGAAAATGTCCGACGGGAAAGATCGGGAACATGCATCCCTTGAGACACTGCTGCAGAAAGCGGAGGAACTGGAAAAGGCGATCCGGGAGATTGTACCGGAGCCCAGTCATATGGAAATATTAATTACAGAGAATCTGAGAACTGTAGGAATAGTCAATTCTCTGGGACTTGACAGGACCTATACCAGACGGATTGTCGAAACCTCCTTACAGGTCACCATGGAAAAGGATGTTCACCGCAGTCTGGAGCTTGAAACTTCAGCCGGTACCGTAGCGGGAATACCTGTCTCTTATTTTACGAAGAAAATGGCGGAATGGCTTTTATGGCCGCTTCATAACAACAGTAGTACAGTAGGAGCGCTGCCGGCTGTTCTGGATGGCGGCGTGGTTTGTAATATTCTGCTGACCGCATGGCTGATGTTCAGCGGATATCAATATCAGAGGCAGAATACACCATTTTATGGGAAATTAGGAGAAAAGCTGTTCTCGCCTCTTGTGACATTAAGTGATATTCCGGATTCTTCAGATTATGGCTATGGAAGAAGCTTTGACTGTGAAGGAAGCACCTGCCGCAGGGTGGATGTGGTTAAGGACGGGATATTTAAAGAACTGATGCACAATCTGGCTACCGCTGCCAGTGCAGGATGTGAATCCACAGGCAATGCAGGGCGGGATGTGAATCTGATTTCAGATCAGACGGAGGTACGGGTGATTCCTTCTCATTTTACCCTGTGCCGGGGCAGCAGTAAGAAGGAAGATATGCTGAACCGTCTGGAAGATGGGATTTATATATGTGAATCCTTTGATATGTTCCATTGCCTGAATACGGCTTCCGGGGATTATACCATTCCCTGTAAGGGAATCCGTTATCAAAAGGGGAAACCGGCAGGAATGGTGGAAGGTATCACCTTGAATGGAAATCTGGCCGATTTGCTTAAGGATATTGAAATGGTGGCGGACGACAAGACCACAGTATCTATGGTAATGTCCAAAAGCTTTGAAGTCAGCGCTTCTTCCGTATATGTGAAGAAGGTGAATATAAGTATGTAAAGACAGAATTACAGCTGTGAATGGGAAAGTTTTGTGATTTATATGCATCAATGTAACTGTTTCGTAGTGTGTAAATAGAGATAATTGAGATGAAAACAAGCTTTACTTGAATTGTATGTACGCAGAGCGCACAGATGGGAGTTAAGATGGCTGAAAAGAAAGCAGTGTCAGGCAGATATGTGGATGTAATAAATGGGAAAGTAATAGAAGATGGTGTGATATTGGTGGAAGGAAAGCATATCATCTACGTGGGTGAGAAAAAGGATGCACCATTACACAGAGATTATGAAAGCTTCTGTCTGGAAGGAGGAACCATACTTCCGGGATTTATTGACTGTCATGCCCATATCTGCGGTATGGAAAATTATCTGGCAGTTCCGGAGAGCAGACTGATCCTGAAGGCGGCCTATGATATGAAGGTGCTGATGGACAGCGGCTTCACGGCAGCCAGGGATATGACACGGATAAGCGCCAGTCTGAAATGGGCGGTAGAGCACGGCTATATGGATGGTCCCCATATCATGCCGGGGGGACAGGTCCTGAGTATTACCAGCGGCCATGGGGATTCGGATACCAACTATCCCTATGAATATGCCAGGGATAATGTGATGACCTATCTGATGGACGGTGTGGAAGGGTGCCTGAAGGGTGTTCGCAAGCAGTTCCGTGAGGGTGCGGAATTTATAAAGATATGCGCTACCGGCGGTGTATCCTCCATGGCAGACGGACTTGAAGATGTACAGTTTTCCGATGAGGAATTAAAGGTTATTGTAGAAGAAGCTAATCGCCACGGTACTTATGTGGCAGCCCATTGTTCCGGACTGGCAGGTGCTAAGCAGGCACTGAAGGCAGGAATCAAGACTGTTGAACACGGTATCCATCTGGATGAAGAATGTGTTGAACTGATGAAGAAGAATGACTGCTCCCTGGTTACCACACTGGATATTTCCTTCCATGTGGGGGATATGCCCGGACTGCCCGAATATATGGCCGTAAAGGCAAAACAGTGCGCAGCGGCCAACCGTATATCCATTGATCTGGTACATAAAGCAGGGATCAATGTGGCGCTGGGAACCGATTATGGAAATGATGAAAATGCCAATACCGGATACAAATATATCGGTAAAGAATTCAAGGCAATCTGTGACGGTGGTTTCAGTGAAATGGAAAGCCTTCAGATTGGCACCATTAACGGAGCAAAGGTAATGAAGATGGAAGATAAGATCGGCTCTCTGGACGCCGGTAAATTTGCGGATATTGTCATAGTGGAGGGCGATCCCCTCTCGGATATTACTGTACTGTCCGATGCAGATCATGTACGTTTGGTAATGAAAGAAGGAAAGGTTTATAAAAATACGATATAAACACAGGGAAGGTATATATGAATAAGAAAAAATTTACAGCGGAAGCAATAAAATATTTCAATTATCTTTCCATGCCGGATATGCATCCCCAGGGAAATCAGGCTGTTTTTGTGAAGACCGCTGCTGAGGAAGAAAGCGGTGAGTTTCATCCCCGTGTATTTGAATGGAGACAGGAAGATACAGATGTAACAGCTGTTGCAGGGGAAGCTGAGAAAAGCAAGAGACCATTATATTCCCCAGACGGTAAATATCTGGCGTACTTATCGGATCAAAGCGGAGAATTCCAGATTTATATCCGTAAAGAAGGAGAAAGCAAGGTCCGGCAGCTTACTACCCTGCGGCATGGTATTACGTATTTTGATTGGGCGGGGGACAGCAGCAGACTGGTCTTTGCCGCTCCGTTATGGATGGAGGAAGTACACTCCAAGGAGGAAATACACGCCAAGGAGGAAGTGCATCTGGCTTTCCGGGAAATGACAGCCGGTGAAAAGAGCAGCTGGCTGGAGGAGAAGGAATGGGAACCGGTAGTAATCACGGAGATTGATTATAAAAATGATGACTGCTTTGGAATCCGTGACGGTTCTCTTGTCCGTATCGGGACAGTTTCAGTGGACGGTATAATGAGCCTTCTTCCTGTTGGGGAAATGGATTGTGCTTATCCTGTATTTTCCCCTGACGGGAAGCAGATCGCTTTTTATGGGAAACCATATGAAGGTGTATATGCCTCATCGACAGAATTATTCCTGTACCGCCAGGAAGAGGACGAAGTACGGCAGATTACCAGAGGTCGGAAGCTCATGCTTTGTCCCGATGTCCGCCCGCTATTTTCAGGGAATGGTGAACTGGTATATGTGACAGCTTATTATGAGGATGAAAGCCAGGGATTCATGGAGACCTTATATGAAGTAGATATTAATAATGGCACGGCAGATCTTTTTTTCCGTAAAGAAGATGCCCTGTTTCAGGCAGGTATCCATACCATGGTAGTGGGAAGAAGCGTTTACGGAGAAGAAAAGCCTTACTTTGCCATTGATTACGAGAAGAGATTTTTATATTATATCAATGCCTGGCAGGGAAGGGAAAATCTGTACCGGGTATCTCTTTTGGGTGAACGTACCATTGAAGCTGTATATACGAATGGCTTGAATGTTCATGATTTTTGTCTGCCGGTAAATGGCGGTATTGTATTTCTGGCAGGTGATTTAAGTACCCTGGCGGAGCTGTACCGTTTCCTGCCTGAATCCGGTGAACTATACAGACTTACCTTCAGTAACGCATGGATGGAGGAATATGAATGGGCAGTGACAGAAGAGCTCTGGATTCCCACCTGTGACGGAAAAGAACGGATTCAGGTCTGGATTGTTCATCCGGTGCATGAGGAAGCAGGTAAAAGGTATCCGGCAGTTCTGGATATTCATGGAGGACCGGAATGTACTTATGTTGCGGATTTCTGGCATGAATTCCAGGCAATAGCGGCGGCGGGTATGGTCTGTGTCTGCACGAATCCCAGGGGAAGCGCGGGATATGGACTTTCCTTTTCCGGTAATGAATATGCCTGGAATCAGGAAGCTGTCGATGATCTGTTATTGGCTGTGCAGACAGCAGTGGATCGGGGAATTACCGATCCTGACAGGCTTGGTGTAACCGGCGGCAGTTATGGCGGCTATATGACTTATAAATTAATATCCCAGCTTGAAGATCCGTTTTATTTCAAAGCAGCGGCAGCACAGCGGGGTCTGGCAAACCTGGCCACATCCTATGGAACCGGGGATATTGGATTTATTTCCAAAGGAAAAGAGGATGTGTCCGGCATAAAAATGCTGGATGTATTAACTGAACGTGCCAGAAGGTCACTGATTAGAAATGTGGATAAAATAAAAACACCGCTCCTGCTTCTGCACGGGTATCAGGATTACCGATGTACCTTTGAGCAGTCTGAGCAGATGTTCATTGCCATGAAAGAGAGAAATGCGCAGGTGCCGGTCAGACTGGTTATGTTCCCGGGGGAGAATCATGGGATTACACGTACCGGAAAACTGTCCAGTCAGATCAGACATTTACAGGAGCTTGTGGAGTGGTTTAAGACGAGAAGTTTAACTAAGGTGTCAAAGGACGCCACCTAAGTTAAACTATGTCTCGTCTGGGAAGAATATAAAAATGAAATCCATAGGAATTTCATTTTCCTATTCTTCCGGGTTTTCGTGGGGGCTGTTTGTGCCGCCTGGGGCGGCATGTTTGGAATTGTGAAAGACGAGAAGTTTCACTAAGGTGTCAAAGGACGCCACCTAAGTGAAACTAAGTCTCGTCTGAAGAGTATAGTGGAGGCGTTGGCGGATGGGAGAAAATGTGAATAGAAGGAATTCGGTATTTGAGGATATGATCAGGTATGAAAAGCTTTCTTGCGGTAGTTATTATGGACCGGGGGAGAAGTTGGTGTATGGGTCAGAGTATTTTGATGAGGAGCAGCAGAAAAGAGTCAGTCGGGTGGTTCTTGTGGATATTCCTTCGGGCAGCAGGAGAGTGGTTACGGCTGGAGGAATGGGGGAAGGGATGCCCATGGGGGAAGGAATGCCCATGGGGGAAGGAAATCCGGGGTTTAGTCCGGATGGGCGGCGAATTCTGTTTTTATCTGTTGTGCCGGGTATGGGAAGGCAGTTATTTTTGGTGGAGCTTAATAGCATGGAGACCAGGCAGCTGACTGCTATCTGGTCCGGAGTTATTGATCCGTTGTGGTCTCCGGATGGGAGTGAGATTTTGTTTGCGTCCATGGGTGATGCGGATAAGGAGGAGGAATATTATTTGACAGAACAGGTTGTGGCGGATACGTCAGGAAATCCTGTTGTGATTGAAGATTTTGGATATAAGTTTGATGGTGCCGGTTTTATACGGCCTGAGCATATGCATTTGTGGGTGGTATCCGTTCAGACCGGGGTTGTCAGGAGGATTAGTGATGGTCTGTATGACTATATGCATCATGCATGGTCTCCGGATGGAAAAAAGGTAGTCTGTGTATCTGCAAGATTTCATGATAAGAAGGATTCCATTGCCAGTGATCTGATATTGATCGAAGCTTCAGGTAGTAAAAAGATGGAGCGTCTTACGGAAGGAGAATGGGCGGTTTCTTATCCTAATCCGGTAAGGCCTGTATTTACGCCTGATGGTAAATATGTGATCATGGGGTTTCTGCGGGGGATAAAAAGCGGAGGGGATCATGATACAAGCGGATATCCGCCGGTCTTCCTGCATAAGGTTGCTCTGGATGGAAGCAGTGATGAATGTCTGATGGAAGAAACGGATGAATGTTATGACGGGGTGCAGTTTCCCTATAATGCCTTCAGCGGAAGGGGAATGGACAGTGTACAGGTATCCTCCGACGGGGAATATGTTTATTTTCTCAGTGGTTATCAGGGACAGGCGAAGCTGTTTAAGGTGAATCTGAATGGGGAATCACATCAGGTGGTTTCTGTTCTTTCAGGAGAACAGGCAATCGGCGGAATCGGACTGCCTCACAATGGGAAGATGCTGGTGGCCTTGTCAAAGCCTCATGTACCGGAAACCTATTACCTGTTGCAGGAAGATACGGGAGAATTGAAATGCCTGGTGCAGTCCAATACAGCGCTGTTAAATGATGTAGCCTACAGCAGGGCCGAAGATTTCCGGTTTAGGACTCTGGACGGTGAAAGTATGGTACATGGCTGGGTATTACCACCCCAGAATGCCGTGCCTGGCAGGAAATATCCCTGTATCCTCTATATCCATGGAGGTCCCCATCCTTTTTACACTTATGGTTTCACCCATGAGTTCCAGTGTTTTGCAGGTGCCGGATATGGGGTGATGTATTGTAATCCAAGAGGCAGCAGCGGATACGGCAGCGTTCACCGGAATCTAGCCCGTTCCACAGACGGTTCGGCGTATATGGACTGCCTGCAGTTTGTGGAGGAAGCAGTCAGACGCTATGAATGGATTGACGGGGACAGGCTTGGTGTGACCGGCGGCAGCTATGGCGGTTATATGACCAACTATATTGCTGTCCATGGGAAACGTTTTAAAGCTTATATAACCCAGCGGAGCGTGGTAAATGAACTGATTGGTTATGCGTCTTCGGACATGCAGGGGGAAAGTTTGAAATACCATAACTTTGAGGAATTTATGGTGTCTTCCCTGAAGGATTCGGTTATTTCCTATGTGGAACGGGTTAATGCACCGTTTTTGATTCTCCACGGAATGGAAGATTTAAGGACTCCTGTGGAAGGAGCACATCAGCTTTTTGTGGCACTGAAAGACCTGCACCCTGACCTGCCGGTAAAGATGGTGTTATATCCCCACGTGGGACATGACCAGCCTTCTCATCCCAGGCAGGCACTGCATTATTACAGAGAGATGCTGAACTGGTTTGATAAATATCTGTAATCGTTCAGTCCGGCGGTTGAATGGTTGCAATTACCTATAAAAGGAGACGGCATTATGGGGAAAATAGAAGTCCTGTTAAAACCTGTATGGAAAGAAGAAAGAATTGCTGCCGCAGAAGTACAGATTATTATGGAATGTCCTGCTGTTAAGGCAGATGATCTGATATTTGCATTCCATAAAAATACGGTAGGAGTGGCTTTTCTGGATTTTGCGGAAAATGTTTTGTTAGAGGATGCCATGGGGAATCTGGAATATACAGCTTCGGAAAAACAGATACCAAAAATATTGATGGAAGAATATAAAATAAACCGCAAGTCGGAAGGCGATGTGAAGATCAGCTATATTGTCCGGCTGAAACCTGTGGGAAAAAACCCGGCATTTGACTTGGGTTATGAAGACGGCGGCATGAGTGGTTCCGGCATGTCCTTTATGCCCTCCTTTGGGGATGCGCAGTTTCAGTATGTGGTGGATTGGAATCTGGAGAAGCTGCCGACAGGATACCGTGGAATCTGGTCCCTTGGAGAAGGCAGGACGGAGACAGTACGGGACGGTCGTGTGTTGGCTGAAAGCTTTTATTATGCTGGGAATATAAAAGGTTGTGAAGAAAATGGCTGCGGATTTTACTGGCTGGAAAATCCCAAACTGCCTGCGGAGGAAGCGGGTACCTTTGTAAAGAAACTTTTTGGTAAAATGGCAGTATTTTTTCAGGATACGAATGAACCTTATAATGTTTTTTCCAGAAAGGTGCCGGAAGTCCTGACCGGAAGAAATAAAATGGGCGGTATAGCCCTGACAAGGTCTTTCCTATACCTGTATCCCCTGGAAAACCCACCCGGAGAAAAAGAGTTGAAATTCCTCTTTCCCCATGAAATGGTACATAACTGGCCCAGGCTTAAGGACGAACCTTTTGGAGCGTGTACCTGGTATGTGGAGGGGACAGCAGAATATTACAGTATGATTCTCACAGATCGTTATGGCATGCTGGAACGTGAGGAACTGATCAATCAGTTGAATAAACGGGCGAAAGATTATTATGAGAATCCCAGGATACAGGTAACCAACCAGTTTGCCGGTGAACATTTATTCATGGATCAGGAAGCCACACTGGTTCCCTATGGCAGAGGTTTCTTCTACCTGCTGCATATGGAGGAAGTCATTCGTAAAGCCACAGAAGGGAAACGTTCTCTGGATGATGTGGTTCTCGCCATTCTCAAGAGAACCAGAGCAGGAGAGGAGTGCGGCAATGAAGTCTGGCTGGAGGAAGTACAGAGGATTGCCGGTATTGATATCTCGGAAGAGTTTACTGAAATGCAGAATGGCAAAGTATTCCCGCCTGTGGTAAGCGCTCTGACAACACCGGTAACGGTCATTCAGACAACGGGGATCAGGAGAGAGACCGGTGAGGAATGTGTTTTATATCAGTTTCGTTAGAAGACAGGAGTAGTTATATGAAAATAATAGAAGCAGCAGAAGTGTTTGAAAAACTGA